>Ga0206682_10003825_pt1 | contig 12594 bp, 11 predicted proteins | sample M240m12015metaG_FD_155444 | JGI IMG/M metagenome (GOLD analysis project Ga0206682, IMG submission 155444) | Ammonia-oxidizing marine archaeal communities from Monterey Bay, California, United States - M2 40m 12015 | ecosystem: Environmental > Aquatic > Marine > Intertidal zone | place: USA... | reverse complement strand
TGATTTGTGCGTGTGCTCGCATTGCGCCAACTGTGGTGCGCTGCAGGGCGAAGCCCAATGCGTCGGGTGCCATGTGTCAAGCGACGAGTCCGATGCGGAGCTTTCCGACGCATTGGGGAATTGTGACACCTTTACCAACGACGACGACTTGCCACCGCGGAAGCGCCGCCGACCAACCGCGCCGTGCCGGTTCAACTCCCCTCCCACCTTCGGATCCTTTCAAGAGCCCAACTCTGCACACAACTTGCACTTCAAGGCCCTCATCGGCGACGTTTCTGGCACCATGGGCACGGACGCGCACGCCGCGTCACGGCCGCACGCCGACGACGGGCCAAAGCCCTGCGACGACCGGAACGCGCTGACAGCGTACTCGACCGGAATCCTGCCCTACGCGCAGTACAAAGTACGCAACGACGACAGCAGACCGGACGTGGCGAAGAACCGGAACGTCGACGAGTGCCAGTTCGCCGTCATCAGCAGCAACATCGTCATCAGCCCCCCTGCCATAAAGTCCCATTTTCTGTGACCGTAGCGTTTCCTCACGCTCCCGCGGCTACAGGCAATGAGTGCTACCAAGGTCGATCTTTGTTGAAACGTGGATTGTCAATCAAAAAAAATATTACCAATCATTAAGTATGAGCCCGAAAGGTGCGCATAGGAATACGTAGAGGCCGGCGATGATGAGAATTAGTTGAACATCATCGGGCTGAATGTCGGCCCTGTCGTTATTCTGATAGGTAAGCCCAACGCTGAACATCTGATACACGCCATGCAACGTTAACATCGAACCTATGCCTGCTGACACCCCAACGGCAAAGGTGTGGGTAGAAGCGTAGCCACATCGTTGATTCACCTTTTGCACGTTGGCAATGAACGTCAAGAATGACATCAACAGAATTCCAATCGTCAACGTGACTGATGCCTCGGCAAAGTCGTAGTCCCCCTCGGTGGGGTAAACTATTGCTTGGTAGTCGGACACTGCCAACCCACTTCCAACCGCGCACAGCGCACAAGCCACAATGCTAGTCGCCGTACGTGTGAATCGCGCTGCGGTTGGGTCATCTGTGTTCCCACCGGCGCCGCGTGGCCTTTGTCGTTCTTGAAGCATGTACAGGTTGACGGTGGCAAACAGCTTCATCAGTACACTGACAATGATGACGTTTGCGGACCGTGGAGTGTTGTCGTGCATGTCAACCAGCTTATTGCTTGCATCCGTGGCGCTGTTGTTGGGGGAACAGCCGGTTCCGGAAAAGACGTAGATGATGCACGCGGCATCGAGCATGTGGGCCCCAAGGTTGACAATCTCACTTACGAACACGACCGGAAGAGACTTCATGTTGATGGTTTTTTTGTTTTGCGTGTTTGTTTGGCAACACAGTTTCGCAGCGTCTACGAAAAGGGTATCTTCTTTGTGTTGAAGCCATTGCAGTTTTGTGACAACCATGATGCCGTAGAGTAACGCTGCAACAACACTCAACCATGTTATTGTAATGTGGTCGTCTGCGCCACACTCCGATGCAAAAAAAGCCAGTGTAACAGAGCATACCACCGCTGCACAAAAGTAAACCGTTTCCAATTGAAATTTGGTACGTCGCACGCCTCCCGCGGTTTTATCAGCCCCTGTTATTGTGGGACTGTCTGCCGTTTGGGGTTCGTCTGCCATGTTTGAAAAGCACCGGACGCTATGCTTGATGCAGCAATGACAACGTTACCAATGTGCAAATAGCCAAACGACCCACTAATGACCGCATGAACCGCTGTGGCGACTCCTGCTACAACCGGTAGCAGCGGTGGGTACAAATACGTCGCTGCAATAGATGACACACCAAGGCCCTGCCAGTACATGTCACCAAAAGGTGCTGCGGCCGCGACCCAGATGGCGTAGACTGACCCGATGTCGTTGGCGGTCTGTGAAAAGGCGCACTTTGCGACAGCTGCTAAAAACAGCAGCATTGTGTGCGGCGTGCCGCAATCCGAGGGCCGGTGTGTCTAAATGTCAGGGGGTGTAGTTTAATCTTTTTCTCGCTGTTTGAGCATCGACCGTCGGCACTCAAACATTGTTGCTGTGTTGTCGTGCACATAAGTTGAGACCGAGCACGTTTGCGTGCTGATGTACGTTTGCACATTTGTGGTTTGAATTGCGATGACTCGCGGAAATACGTCCTTTGCCACAATGCCATCGTCTTCAATTACTTTAATTTCCCACGGGAGTGCGAGGTGGTCGTGTGGGCTCAAGATGCCATTGTCAATGCCGATGCCCATGGCCGTCAGCAGGTCTTTGCATCGTTGGCAGTGTGGACTGACGTGCAATTCCATGGCACACGCTCGTGTTCGTGGAAAGACAACACCCCTGCAAATGCAGCAGGGCGCGGCGCAAGGCTTGAAATAGTTGACCCATTGAGTCTTGACGCATCCGCCACATGCAGTGTGGTGATCTTTGCAGTCAAAGGTGACTGTATGTTCTTCAATGCAATCGCGGCCGCATATGATGCACACCGACATGACGCCGTGTGTGTGTGTGCACTCAGCATTAGACGATATAGTGTCAATGTTCAGACGACACACACGCGGACGCCCTGAGCTGCCAGTGAAAATACAAATGACCACTGTGTCTTTGCATCGATCCGCGCAGTGGTTTCGTCGGCTGCGCCATTTGTCACGGCTGTTTTAGCGTCAACGTCGCAAAACACGTACACTGCCCCCGATCCGCGCACGTGTTTGGGTGGTAACCCCTCAACATATGTTGTCGTGGCTGTTGTTGACTGCGAGGCAGTGCCGTTGTTGCCGCGCCTAACAACGGCGTGCCCTGCTTGTTCGAGGTTGCATAGCAATTTATCCGCACCGGACCCCGGGTACCCAATCACATGGACAATCATTCCTGGTGGAGATGGATGTTGTGCAACACTCTTGCCGACGCAGTCACAAAGCACCGTTGGCTGTTGCCAGTTGTCATTAGTTTGAAGGCATTGTGATGTGCGTAGCGGCCGTCGGGCACGTCGTCATCGCCTCCGGTTTGATCGTTGCCGGTGCCACTGGGGGCTGCATTCTTACGCGTTTCGCCATCAACGCACACGTGAACCGCCACAAGGTCGCCTTCCAACGACCTGAATTCTTGCGCGACCCCCAAAAAATTGTATCCATCGCTTGCACAGTTTGCGCCTGTTATGTTGGTGATTGCTGAACAAGATATATCACACACGGGGTTGCCTCGATAAAAGACAACGTCCGCGTCAAGTGTGCTGTTGGGTTTAAGATAGACTTCTACTCCACGTTCAAAGGAGCGCGTCCCCCCGTTTGTGTTGCCAACAACCCACACGCTTGACATGCCTGTTGCCTTTTGGTGCATTGACTGCCTCGCAGTGAGCACGGTTCTTGGTTTTGGGCACACCACTACTGCGTGTGTACCACTAGTTGTTATACCACTGTTGTCGATGTTCCCGCACCTGTCGGCGGCTGTGTATTTTGTTGGCACGGCGTTGATGATTCAAGACGCTTCGGCGGACAACCAATTGTTAATTGCGCTCGTGTTTGCAACCGCTTGCACCCAGCGGTGCAGTTCGTCGGACTCCTTTGCAGATGCTCTCGGATTCGGCAATCGCTTCATCTCTCAATTCGCAAGCATGGATTGGCTTGGGAGTGTCAGGGACACATTGCTCTATTACAAGAGACATAGTAGCTCTAGTGGAGACGTTTGACACCCACTGGCTGCACCAGCTGGCATACCACACGATCCTCAACGAAGTTCGCCGGTTTAAATTGGCTTGGCACGACAAGGCTGAAGTACCACAAGACTGGCCCGTGCCCGAGTGGTTTGACGAATTTGTGGTCGACGCCACACGTGCTTTTTTAGTGACAGGCGTGGCATACTACTCTGTCCGCGAAAAAGACGGCCACGCCGTTGTCCGCGTAGCTGACCCAACACGGGTGGTGCCATGCTACGACCCAAAAACAGGGACAATGTCGTCAAAAGATTGCGATCCCAACGGCGAGTCATGGGAAACATGTGTGCTTGAAGCACCGTTGTACATGCGGTCGACAAACCATCTCAGGCTTCGCAGTGGTTCTCAGCGCGCGGCACTGTTGACCAGACGTTTGGACGCAATTGACCGCCACTGGGACATGCGGGACGAACGCAACTCAACGCCCTCCGTGTACACTACGGTGAGCGATAAGTTAGTGTCACAAAATGGGTCGGACAAGATGTGGTTTAAGTCTGTCAACACGTCAGACATTGTGCACACACGGGCCAACGACATCGACTCGAACTTCTCAAACCTTGTTTCTCAGCGGGCAGAAACAATCCGCAATCTTGACAGCATCACCTCGATGGCTCGGACCTCGTCGTCCACGAAACGTGCAAAGCTGGGTGGCGAGCCCATCGCAAACCAAATGGGAATTGAGCACGATGAACATGTTGTTAGCGACGGTCGGACTTTCAGCGAACAGCGCCATTTGCTTGGGCCGGCGGATGCTTTGCCAACACGCGAAGGTGTTGTAAGTGCCGTCATGTTTTCGTTTGGGGTCCCGCCACAGGTCATTGGCAAAAACATCAACTCGGAACGATTAGCCTCGTCAAACCGTCTTACAGAAATGGCTGTGATTGGCTTTCGTTCGCTTGTGACAAGAATCCGGAAAATTTTGTCCAAGGTCATCAAGGACGTCTCAAAAACCCCTAAAGGCCGCCACGTGAACTTTGTGCCGGTTTTGCACACGTATGAGCTGACCGAGCTGTTGCCAATTTTGACAGATGACGCAGCATTTCACATGACCGCTCGTGCATACAACATAGACTCGTCATTGCTAGACAGGCAAAAGCTTTGTGAACAAAACTCGATTGAAACTATACGCGGCGGTGCTGTGAAACCGCGGACTGCGTCAGAAGCGGTTGCGGCAGACCGGCAAAAAAACAACGCGCCACGGGCGTAGGTAATGGGCCTCGAGGTCATCGGTGTTCACGGTTGTGCAATTTTCATTAAAAAAAAAAACAAAGTGTTACACTAATGCAAGAGATGGCATTTACTTAGTGAAGGGTCTGGTGACACTTCATTTTCCGAGTCTTGTGACTCTGCCATGTTGACACTGTGTTGGCCAGACGCCAGTGCCACGTCATATACGATGCTAGTCTACGCAGCTGAAGCTGTGCGCAAAGGTCGCATGTTCAGGTAATTCGTCCGTGGGCCAGTGGCATTTGTAATTTTATTTTGCTAATGTATCAACGGCCCAATCGGCTGCCGCAGCAATGTCAGGTGGGTTGTCCATCCAAGACACATCAACCTGCGACGTTGAGTCAATTGCCAACCAGGCCGGCAGCCACTTTGCTCTGCTCAACGCCCAAATTTGCGTTTTGCCTGATTTAGTTACCCGTTTGAGGCGGCCGTATGCAGAACCGTATTCGTGGAGCTCTGATGTAAGTTTGGCATCGTCTGCGCAGTACTCGCGGATTTCGTCGTATTTGCCTAGCGCCCAGTCGTCAACAACCGCGGCGCCCGTGCCAATTTTGCCGTGCCCAAGAGTGGCGCGGGCAAACGATTCTAGGCTAGCATAGTACCCTTTTGCAGCAGCGAATTGCAGCATGATGTCGGTGTGCTCGAGTGCTAGTGTTGCGCATTGGCGCTTGACAAACACGTCGTCTGTAGCCGCCGCAAGCATGTGAAAATCGAATTTTGTGCCGTTGAAGGAACAAACTTCGCCGGCCCATTTGGCCATGGCGTCAACGGCTAACGGGACGTGTTTGCCAGGGTGCCTGTCGATGTCGAACACTGCGCAATGGGAGCTGCAGCGGGGGTCATGCAGAGCAATGACGTACACCGCGTCACCAGGATCAAGGCCCGCCGTTTCCGTGTCCATGGCCAGCGCCATGTCGAGTTGTGACGCGCCTGCGCACAAAGTTGAATACAACGTATTTAGTCGACGATGCCGTTGTAGCCAAAGTGCGAACTATGTCCACTAACCAAGCCATTGATGGGGGGGGCGATGTCACACACGTTGTTGTGGAGGCAGACACGTCAGAGGGAACCCACACGGTGCACCTCACACCACGCGCACTTGCTCAATCGCTTGGGTTTCCTGACGATGAAACCGATCTGATGGGCCACATGCTCCACACTGCAACAATTGAAAAAATTGAAGCTCCTGCCCTCACGGGGATTGACATCAAGTGCGGCAACAAGTTGTGCGGCGGCGACGCCCCCACTGCCCTCCATGTCACTGACAATGCAATTAATGGGTTTCATGCGCTTGCCACTGGCGGCACGACAACCTTCAAAGACGGCATTGACATCAACATTTCGCACAACACCGACGTCGGCAAACTTGCGGAGGAAATCAAGCCCATCATCAAGCGGCGAATTCGGTGGCCGAACGACATCGGCAAAACATCAGAAAAACTCATGGAGGGCCTTGAGGTTCACAAGGGCATTGTGGGCACGCAATCGGTCAAGCGTGTGCTTGTGCCAACAAACGGAGATCACGCAGTGACGCGCGCTCTGCGCTTGAACACGCAAGGACACCTTTCACAGTACAGCGACAAATCTCGGCAGACCATTGACGTTGGCGGCTTGCCTCACGTCATCATGGAGCACGAACACGCTGTCGGAATTTGCAACACATTGGAGGAAAATCTAAAAATTAAGTCACGCGTGGGTGTCCACGGGCTCAGCATTGTTGCCAAGCCGCTTGACGCCGGTTCGCACGGCGGCAAAGTCATGGTCACGATGGGCCTTAAAAAACACAACGTGCGCGACCTTCTCACAGAAGTGCCAAGCAATCCGAATCACCGCAACCCGCTAACAAACGCACAGGCCATGGCGCTGCTGGAACCCTCGTCTGGCGAGAACAACAAACCGCTTGAAACAAATGTGGACGTGACACACGCTGTACTTGGTGCTAAATTGTCGGGGCCACCGAAATCTGGCGTGTTTGCGACCGAATCTACCGTGATTGGCGCGTCGAACGCCGACACAGCAAGTCTGAGCAGCGTCATTGACGGCAACATCAGTGATTAAACGGTGATTTTTTCGTTTTATTGCGATTTAAATGATTTGCATCACATCATTGATTGGGCGTTTTTTGAACTGCTGCTTATGTCAGGCGTTTTGTCAGGCGTGTCGTCGCTTGTTGAATGAGGTGTGCGCATGCTCCAGTACATTACAAATGCGAGGACAATGCTAAACGCCGACGACACCCCTAACGCAATGTAAACTTTCGTGTCTGCGTCGTCAGACACAGTTTTTGGTTCATCGCTGGTGTCAGCCGATGCCAAGTCGATAGCAGCAGCACGCGTGAGTACTGCCGTGCCGTACACGGCCAGCAAAGGAAATTTTGCCAAGAATGAAAGCGAGCCGTACACACTTTCCATTAAAATAGGGTCCGACTTTGGAGATTTGGCTGCGTTGAGTAGTCGCCGGGCGTGTGCTATTGGGAACAAGCAGTATGATGCTGCTAGGATCACGAGAATGATTGTCACAAAAAGCGGTGGGTCGGCGGCGTCGTCGTCAATCACGGCTCTGCGATTGCCTCGGAGCGAATAGTCGCCGGTCATAGGGCCTTTGTGAGCGGCTGAGTATTGCAAAAACGTGGAAATCCACGACATTGCAAAGGGGATGCACGCCGCACAGAAAATGTACGTAGGGTGGCCCTCTGAACCAGCCGCCCAAGCTGCCTCGGATCCATAGCCCGCTGCAACGACGGCACCCATTAACCCGGCCGTGTGAAGCAGTTGGTGCAGAGTTGGTGGGGCAAGCCACAGGATGCTGTTGACCATTAGCATGAGAGAGGCCGACAGGCCGTAATCAATCCACCGGACCACGTTGACGCCGCCATTGGCGTTGATAGATCTGATTAGCCCAAACCGCGGAAAGGCTGCAATTAAATGATGCGTCCCGGAAATAAAACTGAAAAAGGAGACGCAAATTCCGACACTGATGGTAGAAAAGACACGCTCGTACTCATAAATTCGGCAACCTTCGGAGCAGCCTTCCACGTCTGGACTTCGGCTTTTCCACACGTTGTAGCGCAGAACAACCGGTATTTTCCAATCGCCATCCTTGAGTACAGCACCAAGCAGCAAAGCGGCGCCCGCGTAGTGCATAAAACACAAAAGCGCTTGCCATTTGTAGAATTTTTTGTAGCGTGCGATTGTTTCTGCGGAGTCCGGCTTCGCGTCCGTGTTAACTGTAGTAAACATTGCCGACAGAAACAAACGAATACTGTTCGGAGTTGGCGGCTCTGCTAGACGGCCGCGACAAATCTTCTATGTTGACCTTGGTTAGACCGGGGTACAAATATGTTTGGAGCCGATTTGAGGCACGCTTGATGCTTTTTGGTGCTGGTTTTGCGCGCAGCCTCATCAGATCCTGTAAGTTCTTGTCGACTGTGATATTTGGCACGAACTCGTTGTGGATCACACAATTGTTCATACACATGTAGTCTGAGAATTGCACGCCCACCTTTCGGTTCAAAACGGGCACAAGCATGCAAGTGCTTGTGTACGTTGCGCACACTTCGTTGTAGCACTGATCAGGGATCTCCTCAATCCCCAAAAACCGAGCATGGTTGGGATCGTTATTTGTGGTCCGCTGAGTAAACGTGTGGTTGCCATAATTATATTGCAGGTCGCCAATGTGGCAGCTCATGAGCCGCAGTCCTTCACAGTGCAGACGGGTTGTTTGTTTTGTTATTGGGTTTGTCCTTACCAGTGAAGCCCACGCGTGGCCCGGGCCACACCCACCTTGTTGAGTAAATGTTGTGCCCTGATGATATTGAACGTCTTGCACGCTGCCGATGATCTTTACAATTTGCTTGACGTCGGGCGCTGCGTGTTCAAAAAGGGTGTTCAAACGCCCTTTTTGATGGATGGCCTTTAGGCGCGTGGCAAGTGCACACATCATAATCGCAGCATCGTCGCAATCGCCTGTCGAGTAGAGTTTTGTTGTGAGCAAGGTTCGGTCGTCAATTTTTTCGGGTTGTTGGTGTTTTGGCCCAGCAAACATACGAAGTGCGGACACAAACCGCATTTCCGCGACCCTTTCTTCCTCGTCGACACTTAGCTTTGAATCCGCGTTGTATCCTGTCACCTTGTCTGCAAACTGTAAGCACTGGGTAAAAGCTGTGTACGTCTCAATGTCGCTCCATGCGGACAATCCGTCTTGAATGTGTGCGATTCCGTTTGTTATCGGCAAATGTATTTTGTCAGGCATGTCCACGTCGACTGATGAGAGATGCATTAATTGCAGCACCGTCGGTTCCACAGTATGTGGGCGGTCAACGAATTTGTTCTGAAAAAATAGCGCAAATGCGCGTTGTAATTCTGTCTCGTGTGCCAGCGCTTTTTGCTTCGTGCTTTCTGTCATATCGTCCACTACTTTATCGCTGGGCACACTCAAAATCAATTCGTATGTGGCGCTTATGGCAACGGTGTGTATGTTTGTAGTGGTGCTGTCAGACTGTTTGGTGTTACCAAGCACTTTAAAATAAACTGAGTGTAACGGGCATACTATGCCTTCGCGAACGATCATAACCGCGGCCACTACGGGACTGTCGATCGGCAATTTGACGCACTGGTTAAGCATCAACACATTTGTGTAGCTTGTTTGGCCTGTGTGACAGTCGTCGTCGTTGGGGCATAAACCTGTGACCCACATGAATGCAGTGGTTAGGTTGTCAGGCGTGTTGCTGCCGATTTTCGACAGGCTTAATGAGCACGGCTGGTCGTGTAGTAGTCTCTCTCCCCCAACTAGTTCCCCAACGGGCAATGTAAGGCCATTGTCATTTGAAGACTGTGCCATTGTAAGTACAAGATTTTAATGTCTAGTTCCGTTGTCTTATACGCTCATATTGGAGTTTAAACAGTTTAGTTTTTTTTTGAAGACGTTTAACCATTTTTTTGAAACTTTAACCTTTTTGTCATTTAATGCTTGAAGTCTGATCCGTTGCTGCGTGCATAAGCCTCGGCAACAAGTACGTCAGATTCATTCCAAAACTTGTCCAGACCATGACCGGCGGCAAGCTCTGTCGTCAACGTAGCCACTAGGCTGCTTTGAACGTGCACAAGATACGTGAGCAATAATACGTGGTCGGTGTATGTCATGGCGACACCGTCCAGGCCTGGCAAAAGCACGATGGGTGTGTCCGAGTCGCAAAGGTAAACGACAACGCCCGTTGCCTTGAGTGCCCACACAAACTGTTGTATGTCGTGTCCAGTGCGCAATGCGATGCAACGTTGAATGGCAGCTGAAAAACAATTTTGTACGTGGTCGTGGCCATGTTTGCGAGCAAGTGTAAGGCCAATGGAGTGGATTCGCCGTGACCAATCAGTGTCCATGAGTCGCATCGCGCACGAAGCAATGTGGGCTGGTGAAAACGTGCATGATGACACCAACTCATTGACGCCTTGTTTGAGCTCTTCGTTGCTATCGCCAAACACGCGCCAAAGATCGCCGACGTGCACGCTTGCGCACATGCAGCAAAGGCATGCAAGGCACACTAGTGCCTTTGGTTCGATGCCCTTTGCAGTTGTTAACGACGTAAACGGAGGAAAAACAAGCTCTGAATTTTGATCAATTTTGAACCCGCCCTGTGCGTTCACAAGCGTTATGCCCCGCGACAAAAGGCGCACAACCCGCCTGAGGTCGAAGGACTGGTCCCACATCCAATATCTTGCAAGCATGGCCGCTGCTTTTGGATCCGTTGGCATCTGCGAGCAGAGCACCATTGTTGCATCGGGCAAAAATTCAAACGCAAATTGCCTAGTGTTTTCCGTAAATGGTGGGGGGTACGTGTGTCAACGGGGTCCGTGTGTCGTCCGCTTGAAATTGTCGCCGTCGGTGCGCGGTGTGCGGGTTGTGTCCTGTTTTGGTCGTGAAGTGGTCGGTGGGATTGGCGACGGCGGCTTAGAACTGGCCAGTAGTTTTAGTGGTGAAATAGTGGCGATCATCAACCAGATCACAACAGACGTCTACAGCGTGGGTACCCATTATGTAGTGTGGAACACGGTGGGTGGTATTGTTTGCATTGATTTGCTTGACACAAGCTACACGATTCGGTCGGTGTTTCCCGGGTGCCAAGCCGAGTGCTCCTTTGAAGTGCTTTTGGGCGACGTGCTGGCGGTGGTTCAAAACAAGTCACCGTGCGTTGTTCACAAAGTCAGCCTTGCCAAGCAACACCCGCGTGTGACCAGATGCCGCAGCAACCACGTTTTGTCAATTCCAACTACAAGTTCAAACATCGGTTGTCTGACAGAGCACGCCGACCACGTGTACTATGCACGCAACACAAACGCTGGCGTGGTCATGCAACGGCATTCCTTAAAAACTGGGCAGTTTGTGTCTCTTGAGTTACCATGCGAGCCCACGTGGGTGACGATCGACGTGAGCAGCGCGGTTGTGACGGTAATGAATGAACGGTGTTTTTGCTTGAGGTATGACATCACGTCGCTGCAAAATGAGCTCATCGGGCGGTATGCCATTGTCTCCAAAAATACGTGCCATTCGTTTGGTGCGTGTACGGCAGCCGCGGTGAGTGTGTTCGATCCGCTGTCGAAACGTGTGATGTTGCACCATGACAGCGGTGACAAATGTGTGTGGGAGTTTGACGACAAACTCCGGTGCGCCAAACTCACCGTACCAGAACACTCAGGTGGCATCGAAATGCCGCCATCGACTCGCAAATGCCGCCGTTGTGGCGCTGCACACTTAGAGCGTAACATGGGCATCAAATATTGCGCTGGATGCTCTCATGCGGGCACGAGTCGGCATTCTTTTGGGGTGGCCGTCCAATATGCGGCATCTAAATTTAAGTTCAAGGTCTCAGGCAAAGAATTAAATGTGATGCGTGCCAAGCTGTGGGGCCGAAATCCTACGTGCTGGCTAACCGGAGCGACAAATTCAACCAAGACTGTTCTCGTGTTTGCTCCTATTGACCCAACCAGCAAGATGTCTATGTCAAACATGTGCATCATCAAGCGTGCACTTGTGTCTTCGTACGCATCATCGGTTTTACAGCGGCGCCATCAAACCCGCCTAGCACGGGAACTGTCAATCTGAAACAAACACCTTGGTTGCAAGAGCCGCGGCGATTGATTCCCCGAGTTTGCGACCGGCTTCAGCTTTTGAAGAGCGATCCCTGAAATTCATTCCCGCATCATTAAAACTCGTGTACAGGATCGACGCGGCGTGAATCGACGCCGCAATGCTGTCTGTTTCAATGTGCTTGTTTTTTTTTTTGAGAAGGGCAAAGATCCCGGTGCAAGTCGTCTCATTCTTGACGGCGTCACTGTTGTGCAACAAGAACAATCGCAATGTGTTTTGTTGCGTCGATTGCTGCTTGTGTGTGGCACGAGTTGTTAGAAGCTGTGCAACGTAGGCGGAAGCAACAAGAAACGCTTCGGTCAACACGTAGTAGTTTTTGACGTTACAGGGGCACGCAATGTGTGTTTTTTTTGAACCCCTCACCAATGCGCGAAACGGACGCAACAAAATCATTGTGCCTGCTGACACTTGCAATGTGGACCCATCGTTGTGCAAAAACCGTGCACATTTCTCGATCATTGTCGTTGGCGAGGCAACATTCACCACTCTTTGCATCTGTATCGCCTCG
>Ga0206682_10003820_pt1 | contig 12605 bp, 3 predicted proteins | sample M240m12015metaG_FD_155444 | JGI IMG/M metagenome (GOLD analysis project Ga0206682, IMG submission 155444) | Ammonia-oxidizing marine archaeal communities from Monterey Bay, California, United States - M2 40m 12015 | ecosystem: Environmental > Aquatic > Marine > Intertidal zone | place: USA... | reverse complement strand
GAATAAAGATGGAAATCCATGTGGCCCTGGCGACCTAGGTGTCGACGAGGACTACTCTGAGCAACTCATTACAGATTTGGTAAATACAAGAGAAATTTACCTCATCCCAATGCTTAACGTTGACGGGAATATCTACGATAGAGAAGTATTCTGCCCTGCACCCGCATGGGAATCATGTCCTTCTGGTGGCTGGAGAAAGAATTTGAGAAATAATGGTCCCGACTTACTACCAGATTTTAATGAGCAAGTAGACGAAGATTGTGATGGCGTTGACTTAAATCGTAACTATCAGTTTGAATGGGGAGCACCTCTTGGCGCTACAGTTCCATTGATTCCTGGTACTTGTACACCTTCCGAAGATGAACGGGCTGGAATTACCAACAACGATGTATATACCGGTCCATTTGATACTAGAGATAACGATGGAGACGGCTTTATCAACGAAGATAACGTTGATGGTGAAGATGATGATAATGATGGTCGAACCGATGAAGATTGGGCTGGCGGTAATTCAGAACCAGAAACAAGATTTATCCAAGATTTAACCGAAATGAATGATGATGTAGGCGATGGAGCAAGCGAATTTAAAGCAACTCTAACCCACCATTCATACTCAGAATTGATTCTCTATCCTTGGGGTCATTGTACTGGATGTGAGACTTCAGACCATGACCAATTAGTTTACCACGGTGATAAGATGGCAGAGATGACCGATTATACCAACATGCAATCCTCAGACCTATATCCAACAACTGGAGATTTTTGTGATTGGCACTATGGTGTTCATGGCTCATACTGTTATACCTCTGAAATTGGTACTGCATTCCATCAACATGAGGATGATATCGATCACATTGCAGTTCGAAATCTTGGCACTGGATTTTACATGGCTCAAATTGCAGATAATCCTCGTGAAAGGGCAGACCTAGGAATCGCTAATATTTCTCAAAACCAGTATATTCAGATGCCGGACATGGTAAACGTACCAAGTAAAGGTTACATTCCTGTTGACATGTGTGTTGCAAATGGTTTTGCTTATTCGTTGAATGAAGAAGTCTCCTATGCAATGTATCGAACAGTTAAGCCAAGTCGCGCTCAAAGTGATTACGGACCGAGAGAATGGTCGACTACTGCATGGTCTAAAGCGCCTTTCGAAGATACAACGTCAATCTGTACCTTGCTGAGCGGCGAGAATGGAACTGTAATACGTTCTAACTTACCGATAAAAGATACTGTTTCAGGAGAGGTCCATTACAAAGCTATGCTGGGTACATTGGGTGGCGGAGATTTATATCAATATCCGACAGATGGTGACTATTACGTTTTAACCATTGAATATCGCGCAGACTATGGTACATTTGGGGGCGCTCTATTCATGTTCCTAATAGTTGCATCATTTGTTTGGGGCGGTCTCGCCATATGTTTGCGTATGATGCTAACCGATGAAGAGGAAAAAGAATTCATGGACGCCTTAATCGAGGAGGATGGCGCTTAGCCTTGAGGTGATAACATGGGTGACTCAGATCAATTCAATGGCCGTCTAGGTCTAATTTTTGCATCGATTGGTGCAGCAATAGGAACAGGAAACATTTGGCGATTCCCTAGAATGGTAGGAGCAAATGGTGGTGGAACATTCTTAATTCCATGGCTATTTTTCTTGTTTGTTTGGTCTATACCATTGGTTATCGCTGAGTTTGCAATGGGTAAGAGGAGCCGTACTGGTACAATTGGAACTTTCAGAATTTTCGCAGGTAAAAAGTTCGCTTGGATGGGTCTTTGGACCGCTTGGATTTCTACTGCTATTGGATTTTATTATGCCATTGTCGCAGGTTGGACAATAAAATATTTCCAACTGGGTTTGACTGGCGGACTTACCAAAGATGGCGTTGATACCACCGAAGTATGGAATGCTTTCTTACAATCTCCAGGACAAGTTATTTTCTTCCAGTTTTTCGTGATTGCATTGACTTTAGCTGCAATATGGAAGGGTGCTAAGGCGATTGAAAAGGTCAATATGATTTTGATGATTTCTCTTTTCGTACTTCTGTTCATGTCTCTTGGACTTTCACTTTGGATGGACTTCTCAGACGGGACACTCGATGGTGCAATGTTCATGTTTACCGTTGATCCAGATATGTTATGGGAGCCGGAAATTTGGATAAATGGTTTATCACAATCAGCATGGTCTTGTTCTGCAGGAATGGGTATGGCAATTACTTATGCTGTATACATGCGCAAAGATGAGGACACAGTCCTAAACGCATTCACGATGGGACTTGCTAACAATAGTATCTCAGTCATCGCTGGACTTGCAGTATTAAGTGCTATTTTCGCAGTTAGTAGCGACCCTCTAGCAACAGTGACTGGTGGTTCTTCTGCGATTACTTTCCTTGCCCTCCCTGAGGTTTTCGCTCAAGCGCCGGGTGGAACAGTAGGTCCATTCATTATGATGACTGGGTTTTTCCTTGCGTTATCTTTTGCGGCTTTGACTTCTATGATTTCAACAGTTGAACTTTGTGTTAGAAATTTCGTTGACCACGGATATAATCGAGAGAAGTCAGTTGCTATTACAGGTGCTGCTATTTTCTTATTCGGCCTACCTTCCGCATTCATGTGGATTAAATTGGATAGTGCAGGTGTTGCATTCCCTGAATTCCTTGAAGTCCAAGACCACATCTGGGGCTATGGATTAATGTTCTCAGGATTATTTATCGCCTTTTCAATTTGGAAGTATGGCTATGTACGTTGGAGAGCACAAGTTGCAGCCGGTGAAGCACCTGGAGGCTTCAAAGGCTATCTCGGCGTTGGAGTATCAGCGTTTAGAGATGATTTCATTAATACAGGAGACAATGATATCGTAGTCGGTCGATGGTGGGATATTCTTCTATACATCGCGTTCCCAATTCTATTCGCAATTTTGATGTTATCATATTTCGGTGATATGATCGCAAATACCGAAGATGTTTGGAATCCTGCTAACCCTAAGGGTCTTGGAATTATTCTGATGTTTTGGGGTGTTGTTGCAGCATTATTCATGTTCTTGAACAAATACTTGATTCAAAGGCCTATCTTTAGAAACATACCTGATGGTGCTGATGTAGATATCTCCACATTGCCTGGTGGCGATGACGAATTAGTCGGTGCTAGAGGAGAAGTCATTGTTGGATTTGAACACTTGACTCCTGAAGCAGTTATAGAAGCAACAATAGAAGCAGAACTTGCTTGATTTCTAAACTATAACGACGATTTTGCTTCTTACTGAAGCGACCGGTGTCGATTTTTAGTTTAATCTTTCAAACACTATATTATAACCTGAAAGAATTAAATTTAGACCATGATGGTCGAAGAAAAAAACGCTAGACTGAGTTACAGTTCTGTAACCTTAGTTGCACTCATGCTATTCTCTTCTTGGACATCTGTATTGGCTTCTGCCGAAGGCTCCAATGACAGTATTGAAGGTGAAGTTTCATGGCCTCAATCCGGGAGTGTTGATACAGGTTGGATGGAATTCGATACTTTAGGAGGTAACGACCCTACAACTAACTCTCGTTCTTATGTGGACTGGAATCTTGAGTTCGCACCTGGTGCTGAAGTTTCTAATGTCAGTCTACAAGTTCATGTAAACGGTTCAGATGGCTTATCTATCGATTCACCGTTACTTGTATCCCAAGATACAGGAGACCGGTTCTTTGATTTCAGTGGATATGGAAAATTGGGCGCATTGGATTCATTTGACGGATTGAACCCCTATGCAGACAGGTTAGCACCAAACAGCGCAACGGGTGCTGGCTGGACCATTCCATCCAGCGCCACTATTACTGAGCTAAACCTTGAGGCACTAGCACCTTCAGACCCCATTGCCTTTTTTGACCAAGTTGATATTACTGATTTACACTCTGCTCAGCATCCTGATGATGGACAACTCTATCTGAGCACTGGAAATACTGTCTATGTCATCGATGCAAACAACAATCCAGAAATCATTGACAGTCATTCTCTTGATGAGGCCATGGGCGATATCGTTGGGATCGAAGTCGGTCCAAATGGAAACATCCATATTGCCACATCGAGTGGTCAATTCAAAACGATTTCACGCGCCAATGGCACACTACAACCCGGTCTTGCAGCGCTTGGAACGGACGGCCTTGCCGCGTTCAAAGTCACCAATTCCGGTGTTTTCGCTGCCTACAATAACGGTTCGCTCTATCAATACGACCTCATAGCATCGGAATGGGGTCTCAAAGTATCCAATGGTTATACAACCACATTATGGTTTGACATCACCGAAGTCTACGGCATGCACGAGCAAAGCGACATTCTCTACTTGGCAACAAACAACGGAGTGCCACGGTATGATCTCAATTCAGATGCCCCGCTCGAAGCATGGGGTACTGGATTTAGTTCCACTCAAAATGTATTGCACAGCGATTCTATCAATCAAATTGAAACGGTCGGAAATCAACTACTGTTTGCCTCAACGGATAGCGGCATCGCTCGTCTCAACCACAACACCGGCGCGTGGCTCAGCACATGGGATTCGGGGAATGTCCTTCCTGCAGACCAAATCTACGGCATGGCATCAAGTCTTGACGTTCTCCATATCTTGTCTGGAGACGAATTGATGCGATACGACCGAAACAACGGGGCTTTTTCGACGTCGATTGGACTCGATCAGGTGAATTTGACGGAATCTTCTTCACTCGCTCTTTTCCCTTGGAATAGTCTCGGTTCTCGTTCACCTTCAACCGACGTTCACATTGCAACAAACGGCAACGGTAAATTGATGTTGATAGGGGCTGATGTCCAAAGCAGTCTTCTGGACGAAATTTTATTTGCTACAGGGCCTTTGGACAGCGATATCAATGATGTTCTCGAATACAACGGCATATTATACGGTGCGGGATTCTACTCCCAAGTGGTTGAACGATTCGATCTTATTGCGTCGGTTTGGCTTGAGCCAATTCCAATCAATGACTATGTTTACACGCTTGCTCGAGCAGGGAATACCATCTTGGTAGGGACATACGCTAACGGAATTTATCTGGTTGAAAACGGCTCTGTCCGAGGTAACATTCCTGCAGGAAATGAATACGGAAATATTGGAGGCACATTGGCAATCTATGACATCGATTCAACCGGAGACTGTACCACCACACAGGGGTGCGAAATCCTGTTCGTTCAACCCTATGGTGTGTACACGGCGACAGCAGATGCTACAAGCATAAACAACCCAACCCGAATACAAGAGTCATTTGTTCTCAACTATGATGTCGCTATCTATGGGGGTGTCGGCTTCATCGCAACAGATGAAGGATTGCAGCGATACGATCTCGCAAACAACACCTTCATTGACACATGGGGCTCGACCTCGTCAAGCCGTCTAAATTATGCCCAAGTAGCCGTTATTGGTACAACGATGAACATGGGAATTGAAGGGTTTGGCGTGGCTCGAAAAGACATCGTTACCGGCCAATCCTTGTCAACTTTGAGCAGTGTGAACACTGGAATTACGAACGACAATGTCTACTCTGTTGAAGCCAGCGGGAGCGATTTGTGGATCGGTACCGATAGTGGAGCATGGATATGGGACGGGTCGACAGCTACGAAAGTGCTTGAAGGAGGCTTTTACGAACGCCCTCAACGGTTCTATGATTTTGAACTCGATGGCAACGCGATGTATGCTGGGACGAGCATAGGGCTTTGCAAGTACAGTCTGTCTGGTAATTTCATCTCCGTACCTACCTGCAATGCATTTTCGTCAGTTGTTGGGCAAGTGATGGAAGTTGCTGTCAACAGCACGACCATCTTTGCCGGCACCAACACTGGCGTCTACCTCATTGACAAAACAACAATGACAGTCGTTGACACTTGGACAACCGACGATGAAAGTGTAGACGCTGAAGTCGTCGTGATTGACGATGTTGCTTACATCGGCCTCTCTGGCATCGGCGTTGCCCGCTGGGACATCACCAGCGAAGAATGGCTCACCACATGGGGTGATAGCGTACTTGGCGCAAATGGAAACATACAAATTACCGGCATGGTCGAAGACGTCGCGAATCGAGGTTTGTGGGTTGCCGGACCCCAATTTTTCAGACTGGTCAACACATCGACAGGTCAAGTATCACAAAGTTTGGCAGTCAACAATGCCCACGATTTAACCATGTACGGAAACACGTTGTACTATCATCTCAAGGATACTTCTGACAACATTTTCTCGTACGATATCATCAATTCAACAAGTAATGCCCCGCTTGATGCAGGAACTGCCTTTGGTGATCAGACTGGTTTTGTTGCAAGTATGGAACTCAATGGAGACACTCTGGTTGCAAGTTTGCTGATTGTTAAGAGTACAATCGGCAATTTTGGTCAAATCATCACGACTGATGTAGGAGGTCTCGTCCAATACGATCTTGCCAATCAAGTATGGAATGCCAGCGTTAACTCGTCGGGACCAATCGATATTGTATCGTATTTCAATTCATCAACTGGGCATTCGTGGGTGAGTTGGGGCAACACTGGCGTTGAAGTATACGCGCCAAACGGCACCAGCATCGGCTTCTGGGATAACGTTTCAACCGTCGCTGAAATTGTTGAATACGATGGGAGGATCTTATTTGCCACTGAAAATGGAGTGCAGCGTTTCAACGAAACCTCCTTCCAGTGGGAAGCAACTTGGACGTCAGGAAACGGTTTGCCAGGCTCATCAGGGAACATCATCTACGAACTGTGGACCGATGGCTCGATACTTGCCGTCGGCATTTCTGATCAAAATATCTTCGTCCCGAAATATTTCATCGCTTTCTTGGAATTAGATGGTACATGGACATCCTATCAGACAGGTACGACTAACATACCGCGCGGGATTCCTTTTTCAATTATTCAGTGTGGAACCTATCTTTATGCTGGGTTTTGGAATACCAATGGCGGTCTATCTGCCTTTGATCTCTCGACGTTAACCGCAGTGAGGAGTTGGGGTGGTGGGTCTTTCCCGACCGGCATTGAGAACAACAAGGTCTCCGCCCTTGCATGCGATGATGACGACATATTGTATGTGGGTTACAACGGCAAAGGCCCCTTGAACGCCGACCTACCAATCTCGAGGTACGACACTCAAAACAGCAGGTGGCTCACCACCATCTCGCAAAACGCCAACGGCCTCACCTCAGATGTGATTAGCGGTGATGGATTGTACCATTCAGATGGAATGTTGTTCATCAGTACGGGAACCTTTGGTTTCACCGTGAGCGCGACAACCAGCTTTTCATATCTCCAAACCAACTCCACCTTTACGGGACAAGTCCTTAATGCTCCGTTGAGAACCGCCGTAACCAGTTTCCAGTATACGGGCGGGGAACTATATCTTGCACGAGCAGGTGGCTCAACTGGGGTCAACTCGATTCTCAAATATAACGCATCTGGATTCGGTATACACCTACAATACGCTTTGATACCGAGCGGGAAAATCGCGTCAATGGAAGGTGACGGCAACACACTTTGGGTGGCCACAGAAGGAGGCGTTCTGAAAGGTGAATACAACACCTCTGGCGGGATTGAATGGATGAATGGTTGGTCGACACCCATCGGCGCTGTGACCACCGATGTATTGCTCAATGGCACAGATCTGTACGTCACGACAACCGGCAGTGGTCTCTTGAAACTCGACAGAAACATCGGCGATTTCATCAAGATGACCGGGGCACAGCACGACAATCAAGCAGGCCTTGCCAAGACAGTTGATTCATCTGGCGTAGAGATACTCATCATTGGATTACTAGGTTCAGCAACCACCTCGTCTGGCGTGCAATCATTTGACCTAACCTCACAACAATTCACTGCGGGTAAATTATTGGCTGGACTTCCATCAAACGCCATTCGAGGATTCACATTCAGTTCGGACTCGTTGTTCATTGCCACAACAAGCGGAATTGGGCAGTGGAATTTCACCGCTAGTGCGTGGGAGAATCCAATAACGATCGAGGATGGATTGCCGGATTCATTCATCGGTGGCGTATTTTGGGCATCCAATGCCCTCTATGTTGCCAGTCTCTCGGGAATGACACAATATATTCCGACCACCGGTGTATCGACGACATTGAAGCAATCAGATGGGCTCTTGGGCAATTCTGTTGCCTCGTTCGGAAGTTACACTACGACCAATCAGGACACTTGGCTCATTGCTGTTCATGATGCCGCACTCGGTGAGCGTCCAGGTCTTTCAGTGGTCAATATCTCGTCAAACACTGTGATTTCCACACATCGGTTTGACCAGTTGCCATCAAACACAGTCACCTCAGTGACCGCTGATTATGGAGGCGTCCACATCGCCACTGATGTTGGACCTATCACACACTACAACGGAGCAACAGATCAATTTATTACTGGCGTTTCGAGTGTAGATTTGCTATCATGGCCTATTAGAGACATGGAATCTGACGGTGTTCATTTAATTGTACGAAGTAGTTTTAGTATTTCGATTATAGAAGCTAGGAATACTTCCCATTCATTGCTGAAATCGTTTGTTGTACCAAATCCTCAAAATGTCGCAGTTGGACCAACAGGTTTCTGGGTTGCTTCTCGTGAAGATGGCTTATTTGGATGGAATAAAGCCTTTGAAGTCATTGAAGATGGTCAGGCTCGTTCTGCAGACCCTCTGTTTGCCAGTCTTGATAGTCAAGTTTTCAATATAGGAGAAATGGCTCACCCTGGTTATGAAATCCAATTAATCAATTCAAATGCTCCTCTAACTATCAATTCATCTTCAGGCTCTATGGATGCGAATGGAGCCTCTTTCCAATACATGCCACTAGTACTGAGTTCTCCGGAATCTAATACGCCTGTGTGGGCGAAGACCGGTTTGCTAAATTACGATGCTGTGATAGATATATCCGATACTACAAGTCTAAGTGAAATGCTACAATTTGCCGTTGATAACGGACAAATCACCAATAGAACACGTTATGTTCCACTTAAACTTCTATCTGAAGAGGATGGAAGCATAGAAATCCGCCTCACCTACGACTGGGTTCGTAAAGATACACCAGTGGTCATTACAGATGCATACGACCGACCAGATGATGGAGGCGGCGTTTTGAGTTTCGAGTGGTCTATTGTCCCAGATATTGATTTCAAAGCATACCATGTCTACATCAACGATGGTCCATGGAACCAATTGGTCACCAATATCAGTTTTGAAGGACGGATCGCAGATGCATCCCAATCAGCGTATACTAGTACTATTGCAGTAGCAACAACCGCCAATGGTGTCTCCATTGTTGATGGAACTGAATACTATGCATTGGTCGTCGTTGAATACCAAGACGGAAGATATGGGGTTCCAAGTTCTATCGCCGGACCATTGGTGACAAGCGATGAGGTCCCAACACCGCCTGCTTGGGCTTCTGCGGTTCCTTCCCAAAACGGAGCAGAAGGCGAACTAAGTTTAGAATGGGCTCGATGTATGGCACTAGATGCAGCCCAAACTGGAATTTACGTCTTAGACTCGGATAATTACAGTGACGGCCTAGCGAACCTCGTATCGCTATCAACCGTTCCATTCAGCGAAGGCAATACAACCGCACTCACAGTGGAAACCGGAGTACTATATTGGCTTGGATTCACCTGCATTGATGCAGGTGGGAAAGAAGATACCTCCAACGCAACCATCATTGGACCAGTGATTGCCACCGGAGGAGAAAATGATGGTAATCCACCTACACCACTCACCAATGTATTTGCAATAGATACCCCTAACGACAACGGCGGACAGATTACTGTTGGATGGGACATATCCAAGGCTGATGATTGTGCCTTCTATCAAATATTCATAGTGACTGATATCGAGTTTTCATCTGAACCGACCTCAGTTGATGATTTCACGGCATCGAAAATCATCCCCGATTGCTCGACTAATTCGACTATCTTGTCCGACTTTGATGGAGCCCCACTGTTTGATGGACAAGAATATTACATCGCTGTTATCGCCTATGATGTGTATCTAAATTCACAACGCACAGGTGTCGAAATCGTTACCGCTGTACCAGTGGACAACCTTAACGGCGAGGTGCTACCTCCAGACCGAATTACAAGCATTGAGGTGTCTGATACGCCCAACGATGAAGGAACATCGATCGATATCACTTGGACGGTTTCGGATTCTGATGATTTTGGATACTACACTGTTTGGGTCGCAGACCGGCCTCTTGACAGCGTTGCATCATTGTGGGAACAATACGGCACTAATCCTGATACTTGCGGCTGTGTGGTCATCGATGTACAATGGTTCGATGAGGAAACAAAACCAATAACGCTCGCTGCCAATAATGGGCTCTATTACTCATCTGATGCTTCAGGAGAAACAATCAATATTTCTGGATTTATTCGGGCAAATACAGAATTGTACGTCGCCGTCTCGGTGCATAATAATGATGGAGATGCATACTTGACTGGACTATTGAGTCCTAGCGTCACTCCAATCAACAATTTACAGGATATTATCGCACCTGAGCGAGTTGAGATTCTCACTTTACAGGACCGACCTCTAGATGATGGAACAGGCGTAAATCTTGAATTCGAACTATCCTCAGAAAGTGATATTTTCGAGTATCAAGTTTATGCAGCACCGTATTATTTTACTAGTGTTGGAGAAGAATCAAACGGTCCGTTGACACCAGTCTTGGTAACAGATAGAGAGCCTAATTTCCCACTTAGCATCACTCTTTTGGAAGGGGAATTAGCGATTTCTCCAGATTCAATTGTGTATGTAGCTGTTGTTCCTGTTGACTTCTCTGGAAACGCAATTATGACAGATCTAGTCACTGTATCGGCTCTAACAATAGACGATGGTTTTGCAAATGATGGCAGTAGCCTACCAAGTGTTGAAGGAATTACATTGTCATGGCTTGAAGGTCAGAGAGTCTCAGTATCTTGGGAACAAAATATATCTGAACAAATTCAAGGATACCAAGTTCATATCAGTGCTGAAGAGTTCTTTGAGATAGAAGATGCAAGACTTGTCGGTGACCAAATCTCAACTACAAGTTTCATTATTTCAAGTGAAAACTTTGTATCTCTAACCAATACTTCCGATTGGTATATTTCAGTTACTCCCTACGATGAGGAAAATATCAAGCAAACAGTCACACCAATTCGTCTTAATGCAAGTCAAGTGATTTTATCCGAAGATAAGGACGATGCTATTAGCCTCCAATCTATCTTAAATAATCGTAATTTATTGGCCTTGGGTGCTATTTTGATAGCGCTTGTGTCCATTGTGATATTTACTCGTAGTCGTCGAGGGCGCTCAGACCTCTCGAATGCTTGGGATGTACAGGCTGCTACTTGGGGTATTGGGCAAGATTCACCTTCACAGGTAATTGAATCGACTAACATACCTCCAATCAACACCATTGTCAATCAACAGACACTGCCGCCATTGCCGGCTGGAATGAATCCACCTGCGCCACCTACATTCCCGCTACCGCCAATTCCACAACCGGTTCAACAACCAGTTCAACCTGCTCAGCCACAATACATTCAGCCGCCAATTCCACAACCGGTTCAACCAGAAGCGCCAATACAACCCTCATACCCTGCTTCTGAACAACAGATTGGGAATAATCAAAATTCACAAAGTATTGATGTTTCTTTCCTCGATGAATTACTTTGAGAATGGTGCTTAGATTAATTAGATCAATTTTCTAACTACCAGTATATCTCTAGGGTAGGCAGTGTACTGGGGGACTGAACACCCATTGTACTATTCCATAATGTCTTGAGGGGTTTGAGAGAACCCACGCGATTTCGTGGAAATGATATGTCGGTTGTATGTCTTGTTAAAAAATCAAATAGTAAGGAGCGATGCATAGGTTGATGAAAGCCAAAATTACATTGATTGTTATCTTGGCGTTTATTTCTTGCCAGGCAAGTTCCGTTTCTGCTACTGCAACAAATACCGATTTCTCAAAATCAATGAACTTGGAGCCATCCGTAAGTTACAGAGGTACAATTGATACCAGTGAATTATATTTTTCAATCGATCCAGAACTCAACACAAATATTGAGTTCAAGTTAGAAGATACTGAAGGCCAGTATCTAGAATTTTGCATATATCATGGAGAGGAGGAATCGGATTTGATAGAATGTATAGGATATGAGACTAAGCCAACTACTATCACTCATTCAGAAAAGTCAGTTAAGGACACTTATTATGTCAAAGTAACATGCACTGAGTGTGAACTTGAGGGAATTGATGATGTTCCATTTATGATTATTGCAGAATATACTCCTGAATCATCGAATAGCCAATTTATTGTTATTTCATTGACTATTGCAGGCATTCTTGTAGTTTCGTCAACGGTTTATATTCTTGTGAAAAAGTTGAAGAGAAATAATATTTGGAACAGTGATCAAACAATACCGAATGACGATGAAAATGTCGAGAGAAATCCGAACAATGAGAGGGCGAACGTCGTTCAAAATATTACCTACAATATTCAAGACAGCGTAATTGCTGGAGATTTAGACTCTGCTGTAAACTCTAGTGATGATGGGAATGGCACCCCTCAAGACACCCTCTGATGGAAACCTCACGCGTCGGTAGCGAA
>Ga0206682_10003819_pt1 | contig 12609 bp, 10 predicted proteins | sample M240m12015metaG_FD_155444 | JGI IMG/M metagenome (GOLD analysis project Ga0206682, IMG submission 155444) | Ammonia-oxidizing marine archaeal communities from Monterey Bay, California, United States - M2 40m 12015 | ecosystem: Environmental > Aquatic > Marine > Intertidal zone | place: USA... | reverse complement strand
ATAATTACTCTGGCCAGCATTGCCCATGGCACCAACAACAGAGCTAATGTTAATAATACGACCCCAGCGTGCTTTGGTCATCGGACGCACACAGCCTTTCGCCAGACGAAATACCGAAGTCAGATTGGTATCCAAGACGTCCATCCACTCATCATCTTTCATGCGCATTAGGATATTGTCTTTGGTGATACCGGCGTTATTGACCAGAATAGTCGGCGCCGCAAACTGCTCAGTGATGGCTTTGATCACGTTGGCAACAGACTCAGCATCGGTGACATTGAGCACCATACCTATGCCGTTTACGCCATTATCAGCAAAACGCTGACTGATTGATGCGGCGCCAGCCTCAGATGTGGCTGTGCCAACTACAGTAGCTCCGGCTTTACCCAGCGCTTCTGCTATAGCAGCACCAATGCCGCGAGTGGCGCCAGTAACCAATGCTACTTTATCATTGAGATTCATGTATTTTTCCTATTTAAAAAGAAGTATTTAAACCAATAATTAAACTAGTCACTAAACTCATCACTAAACTGAGGTTAACGCGTTTTCTAAGCTGTCCACATCATCGGTGGATAGAGACTTTAAATTGCGATCTATGCGCTTAGAAAGACCGTTGAGCACACGCCCAGGGCCGCATTCAATAAGCATTTCGGCACCGCCAGCGGCAAGGCCATTAACACAGTCAACCCAGAGTACCGGCTTGTAAATTTGCTCAAGCATCAAGCCCTTGATGGTTTGAGGATCCACTTCTGACTGAGCATTTACATTGTGAATAATTTTGATCTGCGGAGCACTAAACGTCGTTGCTTCAACCAACTCAGCAAGATTGTCTGCCGCTGGACGCATCAATGAGGTATGGAAAGGTGCGCTTACCGGCAATTCAACCGCGCGCTTGGCGCCGCCATTCTTGCAGATAGCCGTTGCTCGTGCCACTGCATCCGCATCGCCCGCAATCACAACCTGACCGGGTGCATTAAAGTTTACCGCAGCAACCACCTGACCTTCTGCGGCCTCTGAGCAGGCGTCTATGACTATCTGATCGTCTATGCCCATAATCGCAGCCATAGCGCCAACGCCCACGGGCACAGCCTGCTGCATAAAGGCACCACGTGCGCGAACAATATTTACCGCATCGGCAAATTCAACCGCACCGGCACAGACTAATGCAGACCATTCGCCGAGACTGTGGCCGGCCATGGCCGCTGGGTTGGGGCCGCCCTGCTGTTGCCAGAGACGCCATATGGCAACACTGGCAGCGAGCAGAATAGGCTGAGTTCGCTCCGTCAGATTGATCGCGTCATCTTCGCCGTTCTGTAGCAGATCCCAGCAATCATAGCCGAGAACCTCAGATGCCTCGCCAAATGTCTGCTCTACCAGGGTATTTGCTGCGGCCAAACCGGCAAGCATTCCAATTTTCTGCGATCCCTGACCGGGAAATACAAATGCCAAATTATTGTTCATAGACTGTCTTCTTTTATCCAGGTTGGTTCAATTTGTGCTTAAGTATAGGCGACAAAACATCAGGCAAGTTATGTTCTGCCGCTGCGGTGGCAACTTCCAACGCACGTATAAAAGCTGTTTCGGTCGCACTGCCGTGGCTTTTCACCACAACGCCATTTAAGCCGAGAAAATATGCGCCATTATAGAGCGCCGGATCGAGCTGTACCTTGAGTTTTAACAGCGGGCCACGCAAAAGTAGCAGTGCCAGACGCGCCAACCAACCGCGGCCAACTGCCTCGCGGAATCGCGCTCCAACCATGGTGGCCAGACCTTCGCTGGTTTTAAGTGCGACATTGCCGGCAAATCCATCACAGACAATCACATCGGTACCACCCTGAAAAATACCATTGCCTTCTATATAGCCGCAGTAGTTAATCTCAGTATCGGACTCGAGAAGCGCAGCGGCTTGCTGTATGTCGTCGCGGCCCTTATTCGATTCTTCACCCACATTGAGAAGTCGTACACTGGGCGACTCAATCGACTCCAACTCACTGGCAGTTAGGGCGCCAAGCAGAGCAAACTCATAGAGCTGCGCTGCTGAGCATACTGGGTTGGCCCCCAAATCCAATACATAGCTATGCCCAGAGATGGTTGGTACGGTGGTACAGATAGCCGGCCTAGAGATTCCGGGAAGCGCCTTTACAAAATACAGACCCAACGCCATGATCGCACCCGTATTGCCGGCACTGATAAATGCCTGTGCCTCGCCTGCAGCGAGCGCCTCCATTGCCAGACCCATAGAGGAATCGCGCTTGTAGCGGATAACGGCTGAAGGCTTGTCAGAGTCAATAACGTGAGAGTCGCTGTGACGAACCTCTATGCGAGATAGAAGTGTCGGGTCGTTGTAGGGAGAGAGAGATAATTGTTCGCCCACCTGAGTCTGGTCACCAAATACCAAAGCATGAACTTGGCGATGGCTATTGAGGAAATCAAGTAGCGCAGACACAGTGACACGAGGACCTAGGTCCCCGCCCATTGCATCAACGGCAATTCGCAGTGAATTTGCCAAAGAATAAGTTGTTCAGTTATTCGGCGTCAGTCTCGACAACTTTGCGGCCGCGGTAAAAACCATCAGCAGACACATTGTGACGCAGGTGCTTCTCGCCGCTTACCGGATCAACTGAAATAGTTGCAGCAGTAAGTGCATCATGTGAACGACGCATACCGCGCTTTGAACGTGTCTTGCGACTTTTCTGAACAGCCATAGATTACTCCTAAGCAATAATCTGATGCAGCCGAAGTTATTTCTTCAACTGCGCTAAAATATTAAAGGGATTGTCAGCGACAACCTCATCGTCTTTCTCGCTACCACCAGGCCCATCCTGAGAAATAAAGGTGTCTCCAGTGCAGCTACCCACTTCATGGTAGTTGACTAAAGGCAGAGCCAATAAAACTTCATCTTCGAGTAACACACTTAGGTCGGCCATTTTGTCACCGACAATCCAAGGTTCTCGATCACCAGACACCTTGCCAATCTGATCTTCCGACCAAATGATCTGTGCCGCTATATCAGCAACCAAGTCCACTCTCACCGGCTCAAGACAGCGCTGACATGTCGCCGTCACAGCTATCTCAAATGTACCATTGACCACTTTCGCCCTCACCTCATCCACTTCGAACTTAATAAAAGCGGCTAAGGGTGACTCAATGCTCTCTACTGCAAGCGCTAAACGCGGAAGATGCTTCGCCTCAAAATGTCCCTCGAGGACAATTCCTTGGTTCGCAAGTTTTCGCGGATCTATTAGTGTCGGCAGTGCCATAAATAAGGTGGTACCCAGTTAGGCGCGCATGATAGGGTCAAGATATTGTTCTGTCAAAGAAAATTGACCAAATAGCCCTGATCCACCATGTATAATTGAGCTTCAGGTCCAGACCTAAACAAACCAGAAGCTTTTTTATGCAGAACCTTATTTTAGCCTCATCATCTAGCTATCGGAAATCTCTGTTGGAGCGTTTACGAATTAGTTTCACATGCGTCTCACCAGATCTCGATGAACGTGCTCATAAAAATGAATCAGCCCAGGCTCAAGCTGTTAGATTGGCCAGTGAAAAAGCGCAGGCTGTGGCACTAAAATATCCAGAGGCAACGATTATTGGCTCTGACCAGGTCGCGGAACTGTGCACTGTTGAAACAAAAGACCCGCACTTAAAGCCGACCTTAAATCAAAGCTCAGACGAGAGCTCAAGGATACTGGGTAAACCGGGCAATCATCAGCGAGCAGTGGAACAGCTCAGCGCTCAGTCCGGCCAGGTGGTTAAATTTTATACCGCAGTCACAGTACTTGCCCAGGGTGTATCAAGCAGCGCCCTCGATATTACCGAAGTAACATTTCGCGATCTCACCAGCACAGAAATTGAGTCATACCTAAAGGCGGATACACCTTATAACTGTGCCGGTAGTTTTAAAGCTGAATCTCTCGGTATCAGTCTGTTTGAATCCGTGAACAGCAGTGATCCATCAGCCCTTATCGGCCTGCCGCTGATTAAACTGTCGCAGCTACTGCGAGATAGAGATATCCAAACAGACTGACAGGAAACAGCCTCTGCTAACAGACTATTAATAAAGGGAAGATTTGATCTCGCTAAACAGGTCTGCGCAAGCCAGAGGTTTAAAAGTCTGCAAACGGTCTGCATGATGCGCCCCATAGCTTACAGCGATTCTCGGCATACCCGCATTCACCGCCATCTCCATATCAAACTCTGTATCGCCTACCATCACCGCAGCCTCTGCAGGCAGGCCAAACTCTGCCAATAGCTCCTCGAGCATCAGCGGATGGGGTTTAGAGAGAGTTTCATCGGCACAGCGACTATTATGAAAGAAATCCTCCATACCCAGGCTAAGCAGTACGCGATCCAGTCCTGCCCTGCTCTTCCCTGTGGCAACTGCTAATTGGTAGCCCTCAGCCTTTAAGTCCTGCAATGTTTCTTCGACCCCCGGGAAAAACGCGCAAGGCGCACTATCTTCATTGCGATAATGTTGCGAATAACTAGTCTGAAGTTGAAACACCTGCTCTCTGGTTGCCTGGGGAAATAACCGGAATGTTGCCTCAGTGAGGCCCAGTCCAATAATTTCCTTAACCTCAAGATAGCTCGGCACAGGCATAGCGAGTTCAGTTGCCGCGCTTTGCATAGAACTGACAATCCGCGCGACGGAATCGGAAATAGTGCCATCCCAGTCGAAAATAACCAGCTTGATAGAATTTAAATTAGTCTTGCTCACAGCTTGGTCAAAACCTTTTCTAAATCGGCAGGCAACGGAGCTTCCACCTCGACCCAGTCGCCAGATAGAGGATGTTTAAAGCGAAGGTAACGTGCGTGTAAAAATAAACGCTTCAATCCAAGGGGTTTTAAGCTTTCATTAAAGTGTTCGTCACCATACTTGGGATCGCCGGCGATTGGCTGCTCAGCAAACTGGCAGTGCACACGAATCTGGTGGGTTCTGCCAGTCTCGAGCTTGATATCTAAAAGTGTTGCCGAAGGATACTGCTGGAGAATTTTGAAATGTGTCACTGAAGCCTTTCCCGAGGCATCTACACGTACCATGCGCTCACCAGACTGCAGCGTATTTTTACGCAGTGGCGCATTAATGGTGTTCTTGCCCTTGGGCCAACGACCTTTGGATAAGGCGGTATAACGCTTTTCAATATAGTTTCGCTGCATATCCTGCTGCAGTGCCAGTAGTACAGCACGTTTTTTTGCCAGCATCAGACAACCAGAGGTATCGCGGTCAAGACGATGCACCAACTCGAGAAAGCGCAGCTCCGGATGCTCCGCACGAAGGGCTTCAATAGCACCCAGTGAAACGCCGCTACCACCATGAACTGCTAGCCCGCTAGGCTTATTGATAATCAGTAGGCCGTCGTCCTCGAACAATATATTGTCAGCCAAGTATTGCTTGAGCTGGCGTCCCACCGCAGGCATCTCGCCTCGCTCCGCCACTCTGATCGGCGGCAGACGCACAATATCGCCCTCTTTAAGACGACTCTCGGCTTTAACGCGGCCTTTATTAACTCGCACCTCGCCCTTGCGCAACAGTCTATAAATGCGCGATTTGGGAACGCCTTTTAAGATTTTAATAAGAAAGTTATCCAGACGCTGACCAGCTTGTTCTGGACCTATGTCGACGTAAGAGACTTGACTGAACTGCGATTCGGTAGACATGGACACGGCTTCTGATGATTTGGCGCGCATTGTACCTAGCAGCCCCGTCGTTCCCAACTAAATTATCTGTTTAGATTGAAAGTCTTAGGCATTGTTGTTACATTGCGGCCAAGTTCCCTGCTGCCCAGCGTACAATTGGCGCTGCCCAGAGGTTGAACAGATCGCCAAATGCCCGAACACGGCTAAGCGAAAAAGAATACAAGAGGGTCTGGCCGTTGGAGCCGACACCTTATGACAGCTGAGTAGGCTGCAGAGAAAAGACAAGATAATTTTGGTTACAGAAGTTAACCGCAATTGAGAAAGACCTACCCTTAGAGGCCTATCTTTCTCATAGAGAGACGCGTTTGAATCACCTAAAGCCTGGCGTTTTCGTAGGGCTTGTGTAGAGATAAAAACGCTGTTCGGTTGACTGAGAACAAGATACTAAATAATGGATAGCATCCCCCGCAACTGCGCTTAAAGCCAGCAAATCCGGGGAAAAGGAGTCTTTGGTAGCGTGCATTAGGTGCAGGGTGCCGTTGGTTTACACTTCATCTATACCTAGTTACTTGCTTGATTACACCTCTTCTTACCTCTTTTCACTACTGCTGCTCGACACAACAAGCAAAGGTGAATTATGAAACGTATGTTAATTAATGCTTCGCACACTGAAGAGGTGCGCGTTGCTATGGTAGACGGCCAGAAGCTCTACGATCTGGATATCGAAAACCGAACAAGAGAACAAAAGAAAGCCAACATCTATAAAGGTAAGATCACAAGAGTCGAGCCCAGCCTCGAAGCAGCATTTGTTGATTATGGCGCCGACCGTCACGGCTTCCTCCCACTAAAAGAAATCTCCCGCGAATACTTTAAAGGCAAATCCTCCGATGGCGGCCGCGTCAATATCAAAGATGCTATCCGCGAAGGTCAGGAAATCTTTGTTCAGGTAGAAAAAGAAGAGCGCGGCTCCAAAGGCGCTGCACTGACAACCTTTATCAGCCTAGCGGGTCGCTATTTAGTACTGATGCCAAACAATCCTCGGGCCGGTGGTATCTCACGCCGTATCGAAGGTGAAGAGCGTGCTGATTTGCGTGAAGCTATGCGCGGTTTAGATATCCCTGAAGGTATGGGCGCCATTGTCCGCACTGCAGGTATAGGCCGAGCCACTGAAGAACTGCAGTGGGATCTAGATTACTTACTGCAGCTCTGGAACACTATTGAAGCCGAAGCTGAGGGTGCCAAAGCACCGCACTTTCTGTTCCAGGAAAGTAACGTTATTGTTCGTGCCATCCGCGACTATCTGCGTCAGGATGTTGGCGAAGTCATAGTCGACAGCCAAGACGCCTACAATCTGGCCGCCGCCTTTATTGGCACAGTGATGCCAGATTTCACCAATAAAGTGAAGTTCTACCAAGAACAGATTCCACTGTTTAATCGCTATCAAATTGAAAACCAGATCGAGACCGCATTTCGACGCGAAGTCAGCCTCCCCTCTGGCGGTTCAATTGTTATAGATATAACCGAAGCCATGGTCTCTATCGACATTAACTCAGCCCGTGCCACCAAGGGCGGAGATATTGAAGAGACAGCCTTTAATACCAACAAAGAAGCTGCGGAAGAGGTTGCCCGTCAACTACGCCTGCGCGACGTTGGCGGTCTGATCGTGATCGACTTTATCGATATGCTCAATACGCGCCACCAAAAAGAAGTGGAAAACACGATTCGTGAAGCGCTGAAAATTGACCGTGCCCGTGTACAGGTTGGCCGCATCTCACGCTTTGGTCTGCTGGAAATGTCCCGTCAGCGACTGCGTCCATCACTTGAAGAGACTATGTCTAAGATCTGCCCGCGCTGTAAAGGCCAAGGCACAATTCGCGGAACACGGTCACTGGCGCTGTCCATTCTGCGTTTGATCGAAGAAGAGGCACAGAAAGAATTTAGCAAAGAGATTCGCGCTATTGTGCCAGTGTCTGTCGCCACTTTCCTGCTCAACGAAAAGCGCAGCGAAATCGCCGACATTGAAAGCCGCAATAAAATCAATGTTGTCGTACTGCCCAATACTCAGATGGAAACCCCGCACTTTGAAGTAGTGCGTATTCGCGCTCAAGATGACGATGACAGCGACGGTGAGTTTAGCTACAAACTAGCCCATGAACTGAGCAGTAAAGAGCCAGAGCAGGACCTTGAGCGCACCAGCGCCCCACTGCCAATCTCAGAGCCTGCAGTCAAAACATTGGTTCCACATAAACCTGCCCCAATAATGCCAGAGAAAGCTGCCCCAGCTGCCGCAGCAGCGGTTAAAACTGAAAAGCCTGGCCTTCTCAAGCGTATCTGGGAAAGTATTTTCGGTGGCAGCAGCACTGAAGCCAAGAAAACTGAAGACGAAAAGAAAACCCGCCCAAGAGGATCCAACAGTCGTCGCGGAGGCCAGAACCAAGACAGTCGCAATCGTCAGGGCAACCGTCGACCTAACAACCGCAATCGTAACCGCAACCGCAATGAAGGACGCAACGATAGCAATCGCGATGCCGAGGGCACAGAGACGCACGCTAAATCAGCTGGCAAGCAAGGTCAGGGCAGAGGCCGTAATGACCAGTCTCGACCTGCAGCCAAGCAAGACACACGTGAGCAAAAAGTTGATAGCGCAAGCACTGCAACTCAAACAGCTGACAAAAGCCCTGAAACAGGTGAAGGCGGAGAACTCAAGAAGCGTCCAAATGATAAGCGTCGAGGACCACGTCGCCGCCGCCAGCGTCAGGATGTTCCAGCCAATGTCACAGAACAGCTTTCTGCTGATATAGCCGTTGAGACATCAACTGTAGCCGCGGACAGCAGCCCAGCAGTGGAAAGCAAAGCAGCAGCTCCAGAAACAGCAGCACAAGTGACTACGGACACAACAGCTGAGGCAACAGAGACTAAGCCAGCACGCAAACGCCCTGCTCGTCGTCGCAAGCCAAAAGCTGACGTTGTAGAGACAGCCGAGACCGCAGAGACAGGCTCTACTGAAGCAACACCAACTGCACCAGTAGTCGCTGACACTCAAGACTCAGCTGCAGCCCCTGAAGAGAAGCCGGCACCTAAGCCAAGAGCTCGCAGAAAAGCCCCGGCTAATCCAAAGAAAGTTGAAGCCGATGCCTCATCCTCTGCAGCAGCTAGCGAAGCAACAGCCGCACCAGAAAAAGCAGAGGCACCTCAGTCAACTGAAGCGGAGGCTCCTAAACCTTCTGAAGCTGAGGCTCCCAAACCCACTAAAGCTGAAGCTCCTAAACCAGCCGAAAAGCCAAAAGCGCCTAAAAAGGCCGCTGCCGTAGTTGACGTTACCGAAAAAGCTGCGCCAAAACCTGAAGCAAAAGCAACTGCCAAACCAGCCCGAGCAGCAACGGCTAGAGCGAGTAATGATCCACGCTTTAAGCCAAAGCCAGTGAGCGACGTTAAGGTCAGTACTGCGCGCGTCGAAAAGCCTGCGGCAGTAGCGCTGGACACCAGCAAGCCAGCACCGACTGCAGCACCAAAAGCAGCGGTAGCAAGAGCCTCAAATGACCCGCGTAAAAACCGAGTTAGTCAGGCCACAAAGGCTGATAGCGCACCTTCAGATACAGGTTCAGCAAAAGAATCTACGGAAAAAGGTCCTCAAGCGTAATTGGTACTTGTCGTAGCAAAAAGGCGCTGTATAATCGCGCCTTCAAATGGTGGGATGGCAGAGCGGTTGAATGCACCAGTCTTGAAAACTGGCTTAGGTTAATAGCCTAACTAGGGTTCGAATCCCTATCCCACCGCCATATAGATCAAAGAAGCCTCTGTTTTCTCAGGGGCTTTTTTGTGCCTTACGCAGAATCGTTTTCTGGCGTTACAGAGATGGCATCAAAGCTTTAATCATAAGTGGATAAAGTAAAAAACTTTAGATACTCTACAGCCAAATAACAATGGTTATGAAAATGATTCAAGCAATCACCAATCGCCGCCTAAAACGTAACAAATCCTATTTCGCATCAGTCTTATCAATTTTCCTCTTCTCAGGATTTTTAACGACAGCTTCAGCCGATGAAAATACCGCCGCAGGTCCTCTAGACATAGATGGAAATGGCCAATATGACGCATTAACTGATGGACTACTTCTGCTAAGAGGCATGTTTGGTCTTACCGATACTGCGCTGATAGAGAGTGCCCTAGCACCTGATGCCACCTATACAACTGGCGCACAAATAGCCTCTGAAATAGACGGCCTTGGCGATAGTATCGATATCGATGGTAATGGGTCGGCTGACGCACTGACAGATGGTTTGGTCATATTACGCTACCTATTTGGTCTTAGAGACGACGTGCTTATCAAGGACGTTATCGCACCCAATGCGACCCTATTAAATGCCGCAGACATTGGTGAAAAAATTGAAATTTTAATGCTGAAAACTCAGCAACCAGTATTATCGAATGCCGTTATAAAAAGTGATGCTTTTAAAGCAACCGGTAGTGATTATGTGAACCTGCCACTGTCCTACAGCTGTGACGGCGTCAATGGTGGTACTTCCCCTTCCCTGTCTTGGTCAGGTACATCTGCATTAGCAACCCATTTAGGTTTGACAATGCACAGCGTTAACAGCGACGGTAGTTCTACCTTTCAGTTTTCCATATTCAATATTCCCAGCACGATTACGACTCTAGACGAGGGCGACTTTTCAATTGGTACTGCAGCTGAGGGCGATATGACCTCGGCAGAAATCGCGGCCGCTGATGGCATTGCCTATGCAGCACCCTGTGCTGATGGCGCAGGTCTAGAGACGTTGTATGTGTTTACTCTCTACGAGCTAGATTCAGAGCTAGAATTGTCCTCTTCGGCGACACATGCAGATGTGCAAGCTGCCCTCACTACGCAGTCCTTAAGCGCTGTGCCAATGACCACTAGACGCGTTAGATTTGATGCTACGGCACTGGCTAATAACCTGCATGTTCCTCAAGACGGTACTTTTAGTTGTGCAGAAAAAACTGCGCACTTTAATGAGTATTCGGCAGTGCACAGCTCCATTAGCTGCAACGCGAATACCGACCAGTTTACTGTGGTGTCGCATATTGCGGACGGCTTAAAAACAGCAAGAGCTGACCAGCAACTTCAGGTTGGTATTAGCAGCTGGATTGGACGTTTATCGCTGCCTTCTCAATCAGGTAGCACTATGCGTCTGACGCCTTCCTACTTGAGCGAGCCAAGTAATAATATCTCCTGCGACGGCACCGGCGTACTGGGCTTCAGCGTCGATGGGCAGGTCATTTTGCCCTACTATAAACAGAGCAAAAATTCTGGTGTAGGTGATACTTGCGGTCCATCAGACGGAGAGGACTACGCGGGTAGAGATACAGTTGTGCTGGGTGAAGTCGATCAGTGTTACGGACATTCACCCAATGGCGAAGGTTACCATCTCCACGGCGCGCCGATCTGCCTTATGGATGTCCATGACCCGAGCAAACCGGTTGCCTATATGACCGACGGCATTCCGCTTTACTATGGTGAGGCCGGAGGCACAATTGAGAACACTCTCCATGCACAGACTGCCCGCTCAGTGACTGATACCAATTTTGGTGCTGGCCTCTATGAGCACCTTAACTACAGCCCATCTGATGTCAAAGATGGCAGCAACCCGCTCAATGAATGTAATGCTTACGATATCAACGGAGATGGTGCTGTATCAGGCTACGCTTACTACTCCACCAAGGACGCGCCTTACTCGATTGGCTGCTTTATGGGAGAGGTCTTGGACTCCGACACCAAAGCCCCGGCGGCCAATACCAAGCTACTGAGTGAAAGAAATGGCTGGACAGGACAGTCGGTAGGCCAGGCAATCAGTGTTGATGTGATGGCCAATTACAGCGGTTTATATAACGGCAAGACCTACAACATTACCGAGGTCATGCCAGGCACCAGCAATGTACCGAGCTTTTTAACGGCCAATACTATGGCTCAGGTTTTGTGGCGTATCCTCGATAGCGACGATGCAAACTATGACGCCTCAACTACCTGCTTTGAATTCAGATACCGCGCGAACAGTTCAATCACTAATAGCGATGAGACTGAAACTATCTGTACAGAAAAGCCAGTCGGCGATGCAACCTTGGACTTCACCCCTTTTGGCAACTAGAATCTCAGCGTCCAATCGAGTAATACTGGCACTGAGACATTGCCTGTTGATGCTGATGGCTACTACAGTCCTCTCCGTTGAGGGACATGGCCTGGCATCAGCCTCGGCGAAGATTGAAGTCAGGCCCAGTCGCCTGGTAGAGCTCAGGGTTCAATTTGATTTTATTGAGTTACTTAACCACGGTTCAAAGGTTTATCCTCTGGCCGTCGTAGCCGCGCTTCCGGATGAAAAGTTTGCTCTGCTCTATAAGGAGGTAATCAAACTTTTTGATAATGAACTTAAGGTTATGCTGGGCACCAAGGCAGTGGTATTGAACAAACGATATCCGACAGCACAACAGATGTTTAGCTTGCTGAAAGGCCAGCTTGTGGATTCGCAGTTTTCCAATCCGGCGTCTAAGCTCTATACCTACAGTGACCGTCGGTTCTTTCAAGTACTCGCCTTTGACTTTAAATTGCTTACAGCGCAGGAATCAAGCCAACTGAAGGTGACTTTTCCCAAAGAGTTAGGCGATATCTATATCACTTACTCCAAGCCCAAAAGTAGCAGCCTGCACCCAGGAGAATCCTGGCAGCCTAACTAGCGGAAGAGAAAACGAGACAAAAAAAAGACTGCCGATGCAGCCTTTTTTTGACAATCAATGGGCTATTAGCTTTCCATACGCTTTATCGAGTAGAGATCAAAACCGACATCCTGGCAGTCGTAAATAGCATCAGCCATCTCACGTGCAGTATTGCCCTCAGTCATCCAGGCTGTCATATCGGCCACCTGTTCATCAGCACTACCCCAGAAATCAGCTCTAACGAAGGTATAGTCTTGTATAGAGCCTCCAGCAGTTGCTGGA
>Ga0206682_10003815_pt1 | contig 12615 bp, 3 predicted proteins | sample M240m12015metaG_FD_155444 | JGI IMG/M metagenome (GOLD analysis project Ga0206682, IMG submission 155444) | Ammonia-oxidizing marine archaeal communities from Monterey Bay, California, United States - M2 40m 12015 | ecosystem: Environmental > Aquatic > Marine > Intertidal zone | place: USA... | reverse complement strand
GTTTTGTCTCTGATTTTACAGGCGATATAGTAGGTGGTCAGCTAATAGAAACCAACGATCAAACAAATGTAGTTAAGAGCTATCAAGAAGGTGTTTATGTTGAAAAAGGTGTTCAATACAGAATTGGCTTTGGTAGAAAAGATAATAAGTATGTAGCTAACTTAATAAATAATAGCTCAATATCTTCTCAAGAAGTTAACTTTGGTTCTTCTATAACAGGTATTAAAGGATTTTTTGCGACAGTTAAAATGTCAACTGACGCTACAACAGATTTCGGTGGAGTAAAAGAGCTGTTTGCTGCATCAACAGAATTTTCAGTATCATCAAGATAAAATATTATGGGAAAAACTTTAGAACAACAAATAGCAGAGCTAAAAATGCCTAGCCAAGAAACTAACATGTTTGCTGCTATAGGTGCTACTATACCATCTGCTATTATAGGTGTAGAAGCTTTTATAAAAAATAAAAAAGCAAAAACTGATTTAAAAAACCAACAAGGTTATGTAGATAAACTCATGCAGAATTATATGAATACTCCTATATATAATCCATACGATAATTTAAGTGTTGCCACTCAAGCTAATCAGATAAAAATGGATGAGACTGATAAAGCTTTAGCTAACACATTAGATACACTTAGACAAACTGGAGCTGCAGCTGGTGGTGCTACTGCTCTTGCTCAAGCAGCATTGAAAAGTAAGGCTGGTATTGCTGCTGATATTGAAAAGCAGGAAGTTGGTAATGAAAGATTAAGAGCTCAAGGAGAGATAATGGTTCAAAATGCTGAAATGCAGAGAAAAGGTCAGCAAATGGATTACGAGCAAAGTAAAGCTGATCAACTACGTACAGAGCAATTCGCCTATGGTGAAAGAGCAGCGGATATGGCTGGAGCATTAGGCAGCTTAGGTTTGCAAGTTGCTAGAGGACTAGGCAGCGATAGAGCTGTTGGAAGCGATAATATTGTTTCTGGTAAAAGAGTAAAGGAAACAGGTGATGCAATTGTTGAAAATATAACTAGCCCTAGAAACAGCGGATTCGGAATACAAGATCTTACGCCAGATGAAATAGCAGCTAAAGAGCTTGCTGACAAAGAATTTATGAAACAGCAGTTAGCTGGTGGTGGTGTTGAAGACACGCGAAGTGATGCTTATAGATTTCAACAAGGACTAATGACAAGTGAAGAAGCAGGAAATTATTTAAATCCTAGCTCTCAAAGTGGTATGATAAGATGGGACCCAAATGACGAGCGGTCAAATGCTGAATATGAAGCATTCATTAAAAATACTAACTTAACAAAATAATAAAATATGCCAAGAGTAAAAACAATAAGTCCAGGTAGGTTAACTGGAATAAGTGGACTAACTAAAGAGTATGCTGAACAAGTTGGTGATCAAAAAGATATTGAGTATGCTACAGCTATAAATGATTGGCAAGCTGAAAAAACAAAGCTTGAAGGTATAAAGCAAGAGCAGTTAAACTATTTAGATCAAAAGATGAAAATGATAGCCGGCGAAGAGCAGGCTGGTGGCACGACTTTTGATGAAGGATTTAAAAAAGCTCAAATGGAGCAAGCTAAAGAATATGCAAATATTGTTTCAGATATAAAGCTTGGTAATGTAGATGCAGCAGATGGCTACGCTAAGCTAGCAATGTTTGATCAGTCTTTGAAAAATATAGAAACTGCAATACCTAACTTAAATGCTTTTAACAATAGACTTCAAGAAGCTATGAATAAAGAAGAAGGTGAAGTTGGTTCTTTTATATATGACGGATCTGGTAAAACTTTTGAAATAGCTCAATTATTTAATGATATGTATTCGCCTACTAAAAGCGGAAATGTTTCTACTGTTATTGAAGATGGTAAAACTTTTTTAGTACATAAAGATGGACAAAAAATATCTATAGAAGGTTTAAATTCTATAATGAGTGGTAAAAATCCTGATTATCCTATTGATTTTGTTGAAGATCCAAGAGATGCTTTAAAAGCTGTTCACGATGTTATGATGAAAGAAAATGATAGCGAGTTTAAGATCAAAAAAGGTTATCAATATAAAAACTCAAAAGGTCAAACTGTCAAGACTCAGACTGATAAGTATTATTTAAATGAAGGTTCTAATTATAATGCTAGATTAACTGAAGCTGTTGTGCCTGTATTAAATGATAATGAGAAAATGAAAGGTTATTGGCCAAGTCTAGGTGGTGAAGGAGCTTGGATTAATAGTGAAGAGCAAAGAAAAAAGGCTCAAAAAGAATTAGTTAATATGGCTAGAAACTCATTTGGACCTAAAAATGATGTACTAACTGAAGATATTGGATTACCTGAGAGTGAAGAAGAAGATAAAGGTAAAAAAGGAAAAGGTAAAAAAGGTAAAGGTAGAAGCCACGACCACAACAACTGGATAGAGCAAAACATACTAGCGAAGCAAAAAGTTATTACTAGATACCCAACAGGAGATGTAGAAGAGGAGCAAGAGCTTACATTAGAAGATAAAAAAAGAAAAGTTTTAGAAAGAATTAGGTTGTTTAGTCCTTCTAAACTTGTTTATGGAGATGACCCTAGAGTTAACATGAAAAGTGCTGACCCAAATAAGCTTTATGAGTTAAAGAGTATAACCGGTGGTTATAACGCTGTAGAAGTTCCTATTAGTGATGCAGATTTAAAAAACAAAAATAGTCTTAATAAAGTTTTAATTGATTATTCTAAAAAGTATGATGTGATATGATAAATGATTTTTTAATTGACTTTTATTCTAAAAAAACTGATCAACAAATAGATCAAGATAAAATAAATTTAATTAATGAAACTTACGGAGATGATTACGATTTATTAATAAGCGATCTATATTCTAAATATGATGAGGGTAGTCTTGATGATGATAAGCTTAATAATATAAAACAAAATTATGGATTATTAAGTAGCAAAACTGTAGAAAATGTTGAAGAAACAACAGGTCAGGCTGATGCTAAAGAGCCTATCGTTAAAGAAAATACACCAAAACATGTTTCTATAGATAAAATTCAAGGTGAATTTGAAGAAGATGATGTTTTAAAAAATCTTAACGATTTCTATGCTGAGGATATTAAAAATGGTTTAATAAGTTTTGATACCAGCGGCGGTATGAGAGATGAAATAACTGTAATTACGTCAGCTGGGGAAACTGTAATACCTTTAAATTCTGATTTTAATACAACATCTGGTTTCTCATCATTACCAGGTAGAGAATATACTAAATACGGAGAAGATGGTAGTTATATAGATGACAGAGAGTCTTTTGGTAAACAATCTTATAATAACTTAATAAAAACTATAGATTCAGCTAGAATTAAATCAACTCCTGAGCAAAAAGCATTATTCAAACATAATGATGATTTAGGTTACGAAGCTGAAACAGGAACATATCCAGGTATTAAAGCTGTTACTCAAGAAAAAGTTTACTTTCCGTATGGGCCTAGAACTGGAGAAAATCAAGAAGAAATATCTTCACCAGCTAGTACAGAGCAAGTTTTTGACATGAGAAACATGATAAAAACTTTAGCTGTAGAAAATTTAATTAATATTGAAAAAACTTTAAATAAAGAACAAAAAGGTTTTGATACGTCTACATCCACAACGCTCCCAGGTTTAGCTGAAATGGATCCTGAAACTAATTACGAGAATATAAAAGAAAAAACCTACCAAGATTATGTTGCAGCATCTAAGAAACTAAATATACCATACGCTCCTTTTGAAGATGGTTTTACTGCTATTTGGGGCACGGTAAAGCAAGAGGCTATAAATGAGTCAAAGCCTGAAGAGCGTTATAAGAAGTATAAAGAGCAAAATACAAATATAAAAAGTTTAGATAATACACAAGAAGAAGTTAGAAATGAAAATTGGAAAAATTCTTTAACCACAAAAGAAAAAGTAGAAGCTGATTTTTATGAAGAAGTTAAAAAAGTTAAAAAAGATTTAAAAGATGTTAATGAAAGATTAAAATCTCCATCTGATTCTACAGGGAATGAAAGCTTAGTTAATCAAAAGCTAGATTATGAAACCAAGTTAAAAGCTCTTACAGAAACTTTTAATACAAAATACAAAGAATCTGCATCAAGAGATATAAATGGCTTTTGGATTAATAATAGATCTACTATAAGTGACGAAGAAAGAAAAAAATTAAACAATGTTTACAAAAACTCTACTACAAACGCAGAAAACATATTAAAAAACTCTCAAAGATCTACACTTACTCCTCAAGAGATTTTAGAAGATCAAACTAATCAAGCTACTTTAGAGAAATTAAGAACATTACAAGTTGGTAGAAATCAAAAAGTTAAAATAAGATTAGAAGATGCCGAAATAATAACTGGTGGAATTGGAGGAAAAATTCAAACTTCAGAAAATAAAGTAATAAGATCTTTGTTACAAAGTGGTAAATTATCTGTAAAAGATATTAAATCTGGAAGTGTAACAATGTCTTACACTGATTTAATAGAAGCTGGTCTTCATACTGAAGATTTCGAAGGTTTTATTGATCAATTTGGTGTTGATGTCAAAGAAGGTCGATTTAGTTTTTCTGAAGGTGGTTTTATGAGCGCAAAAGATATTAAAGATTTTAAGCAGTTTGAAAGACAGTATTATTCTGAATTGATGAATGAACAAGCTTTAATGGATTTTACATATCTTAATAAAGATCTAGCTAAAATGGAGACGGTATATGATAAAGAATATACTGGCGTAGGTGTTGTAGATCATTTAATAGGTGGAAGTGGAACGTTTATTCAGTCTGCCGCTGGAGCTATCTCTGAAATGGTAGATGGTACTGCTCAAGACAGAGAACAAGTAGAGGGATTTTTAGGTGGTTTATCTGAAACATCTACAAGAGCTGATATTAATGCAGCTGATAAAATTATAAAAGATTATAACAACTCTGAGTATGTTGTTAAAAACAACATGCAGATAAAACTTACTGATGAGCAAAAAGAAAACTTAGATCAAAGTTTAGGTGAAGCTATATATAGCGGAACTGGAGAGTTTGTTCCTATGGTAATTGAACTAGCAGCGATAGACTTAGCTACTGGCGGCGCATTAGGACCTGCAGGAGTAGCTAAAGCTTTTCCTAGAATGGGTAAGATATTTCAACATATACTAAACGCTGGTATAGAAGAAGTAAAAATGCAAACTTTGTTTGATATGCCACCAACTGGTGGTGCTGCTTTTTATACTTTTGGAGCTGCTACTAAGAACATGATAAAGCTAAAAGGTCCACTAGCTAGATGGCAAGGTGCTTTTGACAAGATTATGGTTAGTGGAGTTTCTGGTATGGGAGCTTCTGAGTTTTCAAAAGTTTCAGAAGCCGTGTATGAAGACTTAATGAATGAAAAAACATTTAGACAGTCTATGAATGAGGCTTATGGAGATTTAGACGAAGTTCAAAAAAGAATGATAGTTAGCCTTGGGCAATTTGGTATGTTAGGTATTCATCATTTAAAGAAGGTAGACTTTATGAGTACTAAAGCTAAGTATGACTTAATGGACGCTATAGAGATTAAAGCTAGTGATATAAATGATAAAGCTGCTACTGAAAGAGGTGAATACATCACTAACGAAAAAGGTAAAAAAGTACTAAACAAAGAGTTTAAATCTATTGAAGAAAAAGAAAAATATTTAACTGAATCTGAAAAGTCTAACTTAAATCAATATTCTACAGACTTTAATATATTAAGTCAATATGCTTTAAACGAATCTATGTCTAATGAATTAGATCCTAAACAGGTTGATCAAGCTACATTTGAAAAGAACTTTAATAAAAGATACATGGATCCTGTAAATAGGGTTTTAAAATCTTTTGATCCAGAGTATAAAGCACCTAAAATACTATTTGGAAACTCTTCTGAAAACCCTGCATTTAGAGAAAACTTTAGAAGTGGCAAAAACTCTACTGCTGAAATAACTAATGATGGTAGTAGGATGTATTTTGATTTGAAATATTATACGCCAGGTAAAGCTTTACATGAAATAACACATTTAGGTTTACAAACTTATTATAAAAATAATCCTGAAGCTAAGTTTAGAATGCTTGAAAAGTTTGATAACATGTTTAAAGATGTAGATGTTGATCTGTTTATGTCAGGAGAAGTAGGTGAATTAAAACTAACAGGTAAACAAACAAAAAAACTTGTTGAAGAAGGTTATAAAGAAAGAAGTGCAGAAGAAAGAATGGAAGAATATTTAGCTTTTATGGTTGAAGGCTTAAGTAATCCAAGAGCTTATTATCAAAACCCTCGTATAATGAGTGGCAAGCTAGCTGAAATGAGAAATTACTTTAAAGATGTATTTAAAGAAATGGGTGCTAACAATATTGAACCACCTCAAACAGCTTATGATTTAATAGATTTATTAGCATCTATGGGTCAAAGTGCTAGACAAGGTACTAAAATTCAAAACAAGTTTCAAACTTTCATGGCTGCTTTGTCAGATGAAAATACTAGCTTTTTAAACTCTGTAAATATAGAGGCTTTTAAAATGGCTCCTGAAAGAACTTTACCAGAAAACAAGTATAGAGCAGCGGCGTCAAAAGAAATGGCTTCTAAAGACTTAACTAAAGAAGTTGAAGTATCTAAATCTAATAAAGAAATAGCTGATAAAAATGATAAGATAGAAGAAAAAATAATAAAAGCTGGAGATACTAGAGTTAGAGATATTAAAGATCAAGAACTATCAAAAGAAATTAAAAAAGAACTATCTGAAAACAATATAGGTAAAGCCACACAGCTAGCTAACCAAGCGGCTAAAAGTGCTGGAGCTATGGCTTTAGAACCTAGCAAAAGAGTTTCAGCAGAAGAATTTAAATCTGGATATGAAGAGCAATTAGCTAGATTAATTGAAACTTACAAGCCTGTTGTAGATGGTAAGCGTATACCTTTTGGTGCTTACATGCAAAAGAATTTAAAAAGAAGATATGGTCAAATACTTCAACAAGCTAAAAAAGGTAAATTTGAAGGTCAAGAAAAAAGATTAGGACAAGAAAAAGCAGAGGGAGAAAAAGAGTTTGATATTAAGTCTGAAGACGCAACACCTGAAGAAGCAATAATAGCATCAGAAGAAAGAAAAGCTAAAGTGACTCCAAAATCTAAAATTACTAGAGACTTTCCAGAGATATTTACTAAAGAATTAAAACAAGATATTAATAAGAGTATATTAGAGATATTTGAAGGTGAAGTTCCAGGAATAGAAACAAAAGATTTTAAAGGTTACATAGTAGAAGCTTCTAGAATTAAATTAACTAATAAAATTAAAAAAGCTTTAGGCGGAGGTAAAAACTATGAGTTTTCTGTTAAAAAAATGGCAGAAAAAATGAAAGAAACTTTAGATCCTAGATTTTTTGTTAGATTAGAAAGTCAAACTAAACCTGAGAATAGAATATTTACTAAACCTCCAAGACGTTTAACTAAACAATCGGAGATCGATGCCGCTATGCTCAGTGATAAAGTATATGTAGAAAACACTGCTCAAGGTGTTAACATATATGAATTTAAAGACTTTACACCAAAGCAATTATCAGATTACATATTAGCGCCAACTATAAATCCTAAAACTGGATCTAAAAGCGGTTTGAGAGGTACTAGAAAAACAGCTTTTGCAGAAGGTTTAGTTGATAGATTAACTAGAGATGCTACTCCACAGAACTTAAAGATAATAGGTAAAGAACCTAGAGAGATAGCAGAAATCAGTAAGAAAATGCAGGTTGATCCATCAACTGTAATGGCTTCTAAAGATTTAACAAGAACTCTTATAAAAGCTTTTAAACAAATTAAAAATACCGGGAAACTAAATAAAAAAGAATTATTAAAAGGTATAACTATAGAATGGGAAATTGAAGCTATAAAAAACTTAAATGAGCGTAGATTTAAAGTAGCTGTAGATAATGACGTAGTTAAGTTATCTGACTTAAAAAAATTAAATAAAATAGACCTAGAAGGTGATGTAAGATTTTTTAATGAAGCAGCTTTAGAGACTATAGCTTTAAAAGAAGGTATATCTATACCCGAAGCTAGAGAAAGATACATGGGAGAAGTTGTTTCTTTAATAAAAGACGGTAAAGGATTGAAAGCTAGTATAAAAGGCACTACTTATAGATCAGCAAAAGAAAGAGCAGAACCTGAAAACTTTAAAAAATCTAAGCCATATTATCAAGATTTTATTCAAAGATTAATACCTGAAGGGACTTCTTTTAGTGAGCTACCTGCATCTATTCAAAAAATGATAATGAATACTATAGGTATGGGCGATCATAGAGGTAGAACTAATGGTAGAAAATTTACATTTAAAGAATATGGAGTTAAAGAAGGAAATTATATTGGTTTATTAGAAGCTGTTTACAATATAAAAGAAGCTAGCTTAAAAGGTAAAGGACCTTCTATTGATTCTTTTGCTGGTGATATAAACATACCATCACCAGGGCCTAGTAAAACGAAAGCTTCATTAGCCGAAGGCGCTGTCGATTTCAGAGCTGAAGCTGCTAAAGCTATATTAGGTAGAGGTCAGTTTAATGTTGACGCTGTTTTAGACGCTAATAAAGCAGCATTGCAAAATGTTTATAATTCAGCAAAAGAAGTTGTTAAAAATGCTAAAAATCCTATAGAAGCACTAGACTACATGATAGATTTAATGCTAGAGCAAACTAATAGATCTATTGGCGGAATAAAAGGTTTAGCAGGCGTAGAAAGTATCACAATGGAAGGTATGAGAGGTTCTAATCCAGAATTAACTAAAGAACTTCATAACGAGCATTTAACTGAATTATTTAGTATGACTAAAGACTTCGGTAAAATGATGGAAAGATTTATTAAAGGTGAACAGTCTGAAGCTAGTGTAGATTTACAATTAAAAAGAATGGTTGAAGATTATAACCAAGGTATAATAAGCGAAGCTAGAAGAGAAATTAAAGACTTTGACGGAAGTTCTAAAAGGTCGTATGTGAATAATTTAATATTTTTAGGCAAGGATGCTACAAAACAAATACCATTAAGAGAGTCAACTTTTGCTGAAGCTGAAAACATGGCTGAGGTTATAAGAAACAACGCTACTAAAACTATACTTGATAGAATAGCTAATACTCCTTACAGAAAATTAACTTTAGCTGGTGTTTTAGCTAAACAGCATCAAATGAACAAAGCTGAATATCAAAAGCTTAAGAACCAAAACATAGAGGTAGCTAAAGAAGCTTCTATGGCTAGCAAAGATTTAACTAAAAGCGAAATGCTTAATGAGCTCAATAAAAGAGACAAAGCATTTAGATTAGCTAACGAACGTAATAAAACTATTAAAAAAGCAAGGGTATTTGATTTTGATGATACAGTTGCTAGAACTAATAGTAAAGTTTTTGCTGAAAGAGATGGCAAAAGAAAAGTTTTAACAGCTGAAGAGTTTGCTAAGCAAGGTAAAGATCTAGTTGATGCTGGCTGGAAAATGGATTTTTCTGACTTTAATAGAGTTGTTGAAGGTAAAAAAGGACCTTTATTTGAGCTAATGAAAAAAATGAAGGAAGCCGCTGGTGATAGAGACATGTTTATATTAACCGCTAGAGCTCCTGAATCTGCTCCAGCTATTAAAGAGTTTTTAGATGCTATGGGTATTAAAATACCTTTAGAAAATATAACTGGATTAGGTAATTCTACAGGTGAAGCTAAAGCTGATTGGTTAGTTGGTAAAGCTTCTGAAGGTTACAATGATTTCTTTTTTGCAGATGATGCACCGCAAAATGTTAAAGCAGTTCAAGAAGGCATGTCTCGTCTTGATGTTAAATCTAAAACTCAATTAGTTAAAGCTTCTAAAGATTTAAAAATAGACTCTGAAAGAGATAAGAAAAAATTAAATTGGAAAACAGATGAAGCTGGCAATATAAAAACTACTTTTGAAGTAGCTGGTAAAAAATATAATTTTAATTTAGATGCTAGAGATAATAAAGGAAGTTTTGATGTAGAATTTAATTTAGGCGGTAGAATAGACATCACTGGCACTGGCAATGCTGTTAAAGTTGTTAGAACTGTTTACAATGGTTTGTTAGATGTAGTAAGTAAAAACCCTAAAATAAAAAGACTTGAGTTTTCTTCTCTTAAATCTGAGCAAAGTAGAGTTAAACTATATACCACATTAATGGACAGGGTTGCTAAAAAACTAGGCTGGGAAACAGATATATGGGAAACTACTGATTGGGACGGTGGTGGAAGCTTTGACTTTGAAATAACTAAACCTAGAAAAAAGCAAGTAGCTCCAGTTGAAAAAGTATTAGAAGTTATAGATATTAAATCTAATACTCAGAAAAATTTAGCATCTAAAGATTTATCTAGAGACTTTAATAGCTTAATAGAAGAGTCTACAGGTATTGGAGCAGAAAAAGTATTTTCAGATGTTAAAGCTCAAGTAAGAGGTGCTAAAGCTAAAAGACAAAGATTTTTTATACCACCATCAGCTGAAGACATGCTTGGTTTAGTTTACACAACTTTAGGTAAAGGCAAGAAAGGTGAAGCTCATTTAAAGTTTTATCAAGAAAACTTATTTGATCCTTATACTAAAGCTATGGAAAACTTATCTACTGATAGAGTTAACTTAATGTCTGATTTTAAAGCTCTTAAAAAAGAGTTAGATGTTCCTAAAGATCTTGCTAAGAAAACAGAATCAGGGTTTACTAACGAGCAAGCTGTAAGAGTTCACTTGTGGAATAAAATGGGTGAAAAAATACCTGGATTATCTAAAACTGATTTAAAAGAATTAAATGATATAGTAGAAAACAATCCAAAACTAGAAGCTTTTGCAGATCAAATACTTTCTATAACTAAAGGTGATGGTTATTCTACACCAAAAGAAGCTTGGGCTGTTGGAACTATAACTACAGACTTAATAGATGTGTTAAACACTAAAAAGCGTGGTAAGTATTTAGAAACATGGAAACAAAACAAAGATCTTATATATTCTAAAGATAACTTAAATAAGCTAGAAGCTGCGTATGGACCTAAATATAGAGCTGCTGTTGAAAACTCATTAAGACGTATGGAGTCTGGTAGTAATAGACTTGGTGGAGGTAATCAATTAAGTAATAAGGTTTTAGATTATATAAATAATTCTACTGGAGCTATAATGTTCTTTAATACTAGATCAGCTATACTTCAAACTATATCAGCAGCTAACTTTATAAACTGGGGATTTAACAATCCATTAAGAGCAGGTAAAGCTTTCGCTAATCAACCTCAATACTGGAGAGACTTTATTGAGTTGATTAATTCTGACTATTTAAAAGATAGACGTAATGGTCTTAAACTTAATATAAATGAATCTGAAATAGCTAATGCTGCAAAAACAAGTGGTAACAAAGCTAAAGCTGGTTTAAACTATATACTCGAAAAAGGTTATGCGCCAACTAAATTTGCTGATAGTTTTGCTATTGCGTCAGGTGGAGCTACGTTTTACCGTAATAGAATTAATGATTTAGTTAAAAATGAAGGTAAAACAGAAGCAGAGGCTAAGGAAATAGCTATGAAAGAATTTAGACAAGTGTCTGAAACATCTCAACAATCTTCTGATCCATCTAAAATATCTCAACAGCAATCTAGTGATTTAGGTAGAATGGTATTGCAATTTGCTAATACTCCGATGCAATATGCTAGAATACAGAAAAGAGCTTTTCAAGATATAGTTAACAGAAGAGGTGATTTAAAAACTAACATAAGTAAAATAGCTTATTATGGCTTTTTGCAAAATATGATATTCAATGCTTTACAACAAGGGTTATTTGCCTTAGGATTTGGTGATGATGAAATTGATGAAAAAGAAGAAGGTAAACTAATCAAAGCGGCTAATGGAATGTTGGATTCGTCTCTTAGAGGTTTAGGTATGGCAGGTGTTACTGTTCAAGTATTGAAAAACTTAGGTATAGATATATACGATAGATCCAAGAGAGATAGACCTGAATATAGTGATTCTTATAAGAAACTACTAGATTTTTCACCAGCTGTAAAAAGTAAATTAGGAAAGTTTCAATCTGCAGCATACCCGTTTGATAGCAAGAAACGAAGAGCAGAGGTATTTGAGAAAGGATTTAGCCTAGATAATCCAGCTTATGAGTCTATGGCTAAGGTTGTTACAGGTACAACTAACCTACCGCTAGACAGGATGTATAGCAAAGTGAATAATTTATCCGCAGCTATGGATCAAGAAACTGAAACATGGCAATCAGTAGCTATGGTTTTAGGTTGGCCTGAGTGGCAAATAAAAGGTAGACCTAAAACTAAACCAATTACTAAAGAGGAAAAAGCTGAAAGAAGAAAACAAACCTCTATAAATAAATTGAACAAAGCTAAAGGATCCACTGATTTTGAAACATTGAAAAAACTAAATAAAGCTCAGCAAGTAGAAATGCTTAAAGACCTGGGATATGGATCTCAAGATTTAAGAAAAGCTAAAAAAGAGGCTGATAGAATACAGTTGATAATAGAAGCTAATAGGGAACAATAAAAATACTGGGCACCATACCCAAAAGTTCCTGTAACCAAAAAGGGGAAGTCGTAAATGACCTCCCCTTTTATTATTTTAATCCTTGCAGTATTCGCAAGTACCGCCTAGACATAGTCCGCACATAA
>Ga0206682_10003812_pt1 | contig 12625 bp, 14 predicted proteins | sample M240m12015metaG_FD_155444 | JGI IMG/M metagenome (GOLD analysis project Ga0206682, IMG submission 155444) | Ammonia-oxidizing marine archaeal communities from Monterey Bay, California, United States - M2 40m 12015 | ecosystem: Environmental > Aquatic > Marine > Intertidal zone | place: USA... | reverse complement strand
TTCTAAGCTAATATTAACAACGGGCACTTTTTTAAATGGTTTGATACATATAGGCGATGAAAGAACACCTGCGGGAAGGTATGATGAGCAGCCCTCAACGGGATTAAGTGAACAATTAGAAAAATATAATTTTAAGATAGGAAGATTAAAAACAGGAACCCCTCCCCGACTTGACTCAAGAACAATTAATTATGAAAATTTAGAAGAACAGTTTGCAGATGATGATCCTTATTTCTTTTCTTTCTTAACCAAAAAAAATATTAATAAACAAGTTTCATGTCGTATGACCTATACCAACGATAAGGTTCATAAAATTATTGAAAAAAATTTATCCAAGAGTGCTATGTACTCTGGTAATATTCAAGGAGTTGGACCTAGATACTGCCCTTCTATTGAGGACAAGATAGTAAAATTTGCTGATAAGGGTCGACATCAGATATTTTTAGAACCTGAAGGGCTAAATGACCATTTAATTTACCCAAATGGGATCTCTACATCACTTCCAGCTGATGTACAGCAAGAAATATGTAATAATATCAATGGTTTAGAGAATGTATCTATTATAAGACCAGGATATGCCATAGAATATGACTATATAGATCCAAGAGAACTATTTTTAACGCTTGAAACTAAGAAAATTAGCAATCTATACCTTGCGGGTCAGATAAATGGAACGACAGGTTACGAAGAAGCGGCAGCTCAGGGTCTTGTGGCTGGGATAAATGCTGCTCAATCTTTTAAAAAATCTGAACCTTTTATCCTCGATAGATCTGATGCCTATATAGGAGTAATGATCGATGATTTAGTGACCAAAGGTGTGACTGAACCATACAGAATGTTTACATCGAGAGCTGAATATAGATTAAGTCTGAGATCTGATAATGCAGACCAAAGGTTAACTGCAAAAGGAATAGAAATTGGGTTAATCGGCGATGTAAGAAAGGTTCTTTATTTAGATAAATTCGACAAAATTAACCAAATTAATGTAAAAATGGGTCAATCAACTATATCACCAAATAAAGCCGATGAATTCGGTATAAAAATAGCTAAAGACGGTGTTTTAAGATCTTCTAATGAAATATTAACTCAAAAAGGAGTTAATATGAATAAAATTAGAGAAATATGGGTTGATATACCTTTTTTTAGTAATGAAATAGATGAGCAGGTTGAAATTAATGCTCATTATAGAGGTTATTTGAAGAAGCAAAAAGCTGATATATTAGCCTTTAAAAGAGATGAAAACCTTATGATACCAGATAAAATCAATTATGATGCGCTTTCAGGGTTGTCAAATGAAGTAAAAGCTAAATTTAAAGAAATAAAACCAAAAACAATGGGTCAAGCGTTGAGAATTGATGGAATTACCCCAGCGGCTGTATATATTTTGTTGTCACATGTTAAAAGAAAGTCTATTAAGCATATAGCTTAATGGACCAAGAAATTTTAAAATCATTTTCAAAATTAAATAACTTAAATGTTTCACGTGAAACATTTTTAGATTTTGAAAACTATATATCGATGATTATAGAAAAAAATGAAAAAATAAACATAATCAGCCAAAAAACATCATCAAAAAAGTCTATAATTGAGCGCCATATAGTAGATTCTGCACAAATCATTGATTTTATTGACTTTAATTGCAATACAACTATAGATTTAGGATCTGGAGCGGGTTTACCGGGAATTGTAGTAGCAATTATACTAAAAAATATGAAAAATAATATGAACGTGCATCTTTATGAAAAAAGCTATCATAAAAGCCGTTTTTTAAAAGAAGTTTCAGAAAAACTAAATTTAAATACAAAAGTTTTTCAAAAAAATATTTTTGAAATAAAAAATTTAGAAACAGGCACGGTTATGTCAAGAGCATTCAAGCCAATGCCGGTGGTTCTAGATTTAGTTTATGAAAATTTTTCCAAATATAAAAATTTAATATTTTTTATGGGTAAGAGTGGAAAAAAAATATTTGAAAAATCTAAAGATATTTGGAGCTTAGAGTATATGGAAAAAAAAAGTTTAACTAATGAGGATTCATTTTTATTAAACATAAAAAAAATTAGTAAGAAAAATAAAAAAAGATATAAGAAAAACTAATGCAAATTATTTCGGTAATAAATCAAAAGGGTGGGGTAGGAAAAACAACAACTGTTATAAATCTAGCTGCTGGATTAACTCAACTTAATAAAAAAATTTTAGTTATTGATTTGGATCCTCAAGGAAATGCCACTACAGGTCTTGGATTATCCAACGTAGATAACTCAAGTGACACAATTTATGGTGTTCTGAATGGCACTAGACAAATTAATGAGATAATCAAGAAGACACAGTTTGAAAATTTAGATATTATCACCTCTAATGTAGATTTATCAGGACTTGAGGTTGAAACGGCCGACGATAGTAATAGAGCCTTCATATTGAAGTCTAAATTGACCACTTATTTAAACAATTCTAGCGGATTATACGACTATGTGCTCATTGATTGTCCGCCTTCCTTAAGTCTTCTAACGGTTATGGCGCTCGTCTGCTCAAACTCACTTCTGGTACCTTTGCAAACAGAATTCTTTGCTCTTGAGGGGCTAACCCAACTCATGAAAACTATTGAGAGGATAAAAGTAAGTTTAAACCCTGATTTAAAAATTAGAGGGATCCTTTTAACTATGTATGACAAAAGAAATAAGCTTTCATCACAAGTTGAAAAAGAAGCAAGAGATTATTTTAATGAAAAAGTTTACTCAACAGTAATTCCAAGAAATGTAAGATTATCAGAAGCACCTTCTCATGGCATGCCAGTTTTAATTTATGACAAATCCTGCCCTGGTAGTAAATCTTATTTTAGTTTTACCGATGAATTTATAAATCAAGAGTCAACAATTGGGAGTGCTGCTTAATGGATAAAATCAAAAAGGGTCTTGGAAGAGGTTTATCATCACTAATTGGTGAAACTAAAGTAGAGGTTCAAAAAAATCAATTACCAGTAAGCGACCTAATACCAAACAAATACCAACCTAGAAAAAATTTTGATGAAGCAAACTTAGAGGATTTAACAAATTCCATTAAAGAAAGAGGAATGATACAGCCAATCATAGTTAGAAGATCAAATAATGAAAATTCAAAATTTGAAATTATAGCAGGTGAGAGAAGATGGCTCGCCGCACAAAGAGCAGGTATTCACAATGTGCCCGTCGTAATCACAGAGGCAGATGACTTAAAATCTTTAGAATTTGCAATAGTTGAAAATGTTCAAAGGCATGATTTAAATCCTCTTGAAGAGGCGCAAGGTTATAAACGTTTAATAGATGAATTTTCCTACGATCAAGAAAAAGTATCAAAATTTATAGGTAAAAGCAGAACTTATATTACAAACTCTCTGAGAATACTTACCTTACCAGACGAAGTTATAAAATTAATAGAGTCTAAAAAACTATCGACAGGGCACGCCAAAATTTTAGTAGGCATGGAAAATGCTAGTTTTGTAGCAAACAAAATTATAGAAAATAAACTTTCAGTAAGACAAGCAGAAAGTTTTGTACAAATATTTAAAAAGAAAAGACAAAATTCAAAAATGAAAAAAGATGCTAATATTATTGCTCTTGAACTTTCGGTATCAAATAAAATAGGCTTAAATGTAGAAATACAAAACAACAAGAGAAATAAAGGAAAAATTTCTTTTGAATATACTGATTTAGATCAGTTAAATAAAATTATAAATATAATTAAATCTAATTACTAGTTATTGAAGAAGATTTAAGAAAAATAAAATCTGTGATTATATTTATCGAATTATTTATATTTTTTTTTATTTGTAATTCTATTTCAGTTAAAGCGTAAATTAAATATTTAATACTTTTTGGTTTCCATTTATAAATTTGTTGTTTGGTTATTTCTTTTTCTTTCCAAAAGATCGGTGGTTTTGCTGATGATATAGTTAAATCAATATTTTTATTAGCTTCAAATGTTTCTGATAATGCGAGTAATTTTTTTGCTTTAATTATGAACGACCTAGTAATTACCATACAGTCTTCATTGCTAAAATTACTTTCATTTAAGATACTTATTACTTTTCTTCTGTTCTTAACAAGGCAACTATCTATAAGCTCTGAAATACTATAATTTTCTGCTAAATTTGTTAATTTTGCAATATTTTCAGAGTTAATTTTTTTCCCATTTTTGCAAAAAAATTCTATTTTGTTAAGTTCATTGGACAAAGCCTCTCTGTCTCCATTGCATTTACTTACTATCATGTTTGTGTTCGAAGGAGAAATTGAAATGTTTTTTTTTTTAAAAAAATCATAAGTTAGTTTTGAAAGTGTTTGTTCTGTTTCTGGGTAAAATGCTATACAAACATAATTTTTATCTTTTTCAAATAAAGATCTTAATTTGGATTTTTTTTCAAGACTATCTGAATTGAAAATTACCTTAATATCATCAATTTTTTTTTCACTAATTTCATCAATCACTTTTGTTATTTTGTCTGTTGATCTTTTAATTATTATTATTTTTTCATCTTCAAAAAGAGATCTAGTCAACAAGCTCTCTATAAAATTATTTAAATTTTCTAATACTTCTTTTTCTTCATATCTTACAGTGTTCTGCTTATTTTTTAAAAAATTATTTATGGTTTCATTTTTAAGTCCTTCATTTTTCCCATAAAGTAAAACAAATTTATTCTTATCTAAGTTTATTTTATTTAATTCGTAAGACTTAATTATCATATGTATCTAAAATTTTTATTATTAACTTCTCTCTAATAGACGAGGCAAAATTTCTTTTAATATTATTTTCATATTTTTGTTGCTCAAATGCATTTGAGTTTGGTTTTATATTAATACTTTCTTGAAATTGAAAAATATCAATTTTATTATTAAATTTTACAGTAATTTCTACTGTTGCTAAAATATTATAATTGCTAGCAACTCCAGCTGAATTTTTTGACGTTATAACTTTTTTATAATCAGAATTAATTTTTAATAGATATTCTTTTTGTAAGTTGTTTTTAGAAAATAATTTAAAATCTTTTTTGATTAAATTATTAAATTCATTGTCACCCTTCATCTCCTCTACGTTTATTTGAAAATCAATTTTTTTTTGGCTATCATAAATAGATGAGTACCCACATCCCGATAAAAAAAATATCAGTGTAATTAAAATTATATTTTTCATTAGTTCGAAACAATTATATTTATTAACTTATCTTTTATATAAATTTTTCTTTTTATCTCTTTATCAATAAAATACTTTTTTAAGTTTTTATTTTTATTAATCATAATGATTAAATCATTTTCATTTAAATTTGGTTTTGCACTTATTAGTGCTCTTTTTTTTCCATTAATTTGAATTACAATTAAATTTTCTTTATTTCTAGTAAATGTCTCTTCATAATCAGGCCAAATTATTTTGTTATTTTCACTTAAACTTTCTAAGCATTCATTTGTAAAATGTGGCACAATAGGCGTCATCGTAATTAAAATTTTTTTGTAGTTATCCAGAATAGTTGTTTTTTGATATTTTTTAACTATTTCTTTTACCAAAAAAGAGCACATTTCATGCAAATTAGCTATTATAACATTATATTGAAAATTTTCTAAATTATTGGTCATTTTCTTAATAAATTTATTTGTAAAGCTCGTTAATTCTGTTCCTACATCTTTTTTGTAATCCTTCTTCATTTCTTCTAAAACTTTTTTATTTAGAGACCATAACTTTTGCATGAATTTATATGAAGCAGTAATACCTTGTTCTGACCATTGAACATCTTTTTCAGGAGGACTATCTGATAAAATAAATAATCTCACTGAGTCGGCACCATAACTGTTAATAATATATTCCGGATCTATTGTATTTTTTTTAGATTTTGACATTGACTCAGAAGGGCCAACTTTAATTACTTTTGTATTATCTTCTTTTAAAATTTTTTTTCCATCCATTGAAATTACTTCATCGGGACTTACCCAATTATCATTTTCATCCTTATAAGTCTCATGACAAACCATTCCTTGAGTAAAAAGACCCTTAAAAGGTTCTGTAATATTAAACTTTTCATTTTGATAAGAAAGTGCTTGCATAAAAAATCTTGAATATAGCAAATGTAATATAGCATGCTCAACGCCACCGATATACTGATCTACTGGCATCCAATAATTAGTTTCGTCATATGAAAATCCATAATTATTATTTTTTGGGGAACAAAATCTTAAGAAGTACCAAGATGAGTCAACAAATGTGTCAAGTGTATCAGTTTCTCTAGTATAGTTCTTTCCATCGATTACAATATTTTTCCAAGTATTTAATTTATCAAGAGGATTCCCTGTTTTATCAAGTTTAGAAATTTTAGGTAGTTCAACAGGCAACATATCCTTTGGAAGTTTTTGAGGGTTTTTATTTTCATCGTATATAATTGGAATTGGACATCCCCAATATCTTTGTCTTGATATGCCCCAATCTTTTAATCTAAAATTAATTTTTTTTTCACCTAATTTATTTTTTTCAAGATATTCGATTGTTTTTATTATAGAGTCCTCTGGACATTTTAATCCATTTAAAAAATCAGAGTTAAAAATATATCCTGTCCCGGTATAAGCTTCATTTGAAACTTTAAAACTTAAATTGTCTTTATCAGGAGTTACAACTGTTTTAACATTTAGATTATATTTATTTGCAAAATCTAAATCTCGCTGATCATGAGCTGGACACCCAAATACAGCTCCTAAACCGTAGTCCATCAAAACAAAGTTTGCAAAATAAACAGGAACTTTAATATTTTTATCCAATGGATTAATAGCTATTAGATCCGTCTTAAAACCAATCTTTTCGGCATTTGCAATTGACTGTTCAGTTATACCGTTTTTTGAACATTCCTCTTTAAAGGATAAAAATTTTTTATCACTTTCATATAATTTGGATAATGGGTGGTCCACTGATAAAGCTAAAAAGGATAAACCAAATAATGTATCAGGTCTAGTTGTAAAACATTTAATTTCCTCAATATTTTTTGATGAAATAATTGGAAATTTGACTTCACAACCAAATGATTTTCCAATCCAATTTTTTTGCATTGTTTTTACTTTATTTGGCCACTGGTCAAGTTCATCAAGGCTTATTAATAAATCGTTAGAAAATTTTGTTATATTAAAAAACCATTGATTTAATTTTTTTTTTTCTACTTGTGCCCCAGATCTCCAACCCTTGCCATCAATAACCTGTTCATTGGCAAGAACTGTTTCATCAATTGGATCCCAATTAACGTCTTGTTCCTTTCTGTAAACCAAACCTTTATCAAATAGTTCTAAAAAAAATTCTTGCTGATGTTTATAATAATCTACCGAGCAAGTAGATATCTCTCTATCCCAATCAATTGAAAGCCCAAGTCTTTTCAATTGAGTTTTCATATTTGAAATATTAGTCTCTGTCCAATCCTTTGGACTTAAATTATTTTGTCTTGCTGCATTTTCAGCTGGCATTCCAAAAGAGTCCCATCCCATGGGATGTAAAACATTGTATCCTTGTAGCGCTTTAAATCTTGCAAGCACATCTCCTATAGTATAATTCCTAACATGACCCATATGAATTTTACCAGATGGATATGGAAACATTTCTAGGCAATAAAATTTTTTTTTAGACTTATCTACTTTTGCTGAAAAAGTTTTTTCTTTATCCCAAATTGTTTGCCACTTATCTTCGACAGCTTTAAAGTTATATCTTTGCACAAAAATTAGATTAAATATTTAATTTGAAATACTCTTTATTTTTTATCTTCGTTTTCCTTATACAATGTAGCTTTTTTAAGAATTTCCCTTTTTAATTCTGTAACCAAAACATCATTTGTTTCTATAAATTTACAATTTAATAAATTGTTAGAACATTTTCTATTAAATACTTTAATTTCTAACGCATCAGACCTAATCTCATTAGTTGTAAATCTTATTGAAATTTTTATACTTTCATTGGGAGAATTATTCTCAGAATACCAATCGGTTATAATTATGCCGCCACTATAATTTACAGAAGACAAGGGCATAAAATCTATTATATCTAATGAAGCTTTCCACAATGGATTTGAACTTGCAAAATCAAAAACTCCACCTTTTTTCTTAGTTATATCATTGAGCTGAAATCCTCTTCCCTCTTTTAGGTTTTGTTGAACTCTTTTTGCAGGATCAGCTGGAAATTTCCTAGCATCTGCACCTGGAAGTTTTCCATTACATCCTGATAAAAAAACAGCAAATATTGATAAAAAGATGATTTTTTTATGTAATTTTAATTCGAGCATATTGGTATTTTTTTGAAATTTCTTATACAGTAAATAGGTTAATTTTACTAAATATATCAAAAAACTCTAAAAATGATGCAAAAATACAACACATATTGATATTATTACAATTTACGAATATTTTTATTAAAATTTGACTGAAAAATACTAAAAACACGATGTTTATTATTAATAATTAACATTAAAAAAAGGAGTAATTAATATGAACAATTTTAAAAAAATAGGTCTTACTGCTTTAGCAGCATCACTTGTTTCTGTATCAGCACAAGCTGGTGCAATTTCAGTAAGTGGTGGCGCTAGCATGGGAACTGCAGGATATTCAGGTGAAGAAATGACATCAGCAAATGAATATTCTATGGGAAACCAATTAACTTTTTCTGGTTCAGGTGAATTAGACAATGGTTTAACTGTTTCTGTATCATTCGTACTAGACCAAGGTGATAACGAACTTGCTGACACATCAAGTGCTAACGCACCATTTGATAGTCACTCAGTTTCAATCGCTTCAGACGGTTTAGGAACTCTAACTTTGCACGGTGAAGGTGGATCTACTACTACTAGTATGATTGACACATCAGCAGCTGGTGATATCTGGGATAAGTTTGATACTTTAGCAAACGCAGATGGAATAAGAAACGTTGATAATGCTTCTGGTAATACTGCTACAGCAACTCCTGGCGGAAATAGTTTTTACTATACATCTCCAGAGTTAATGGAAGGTTTAACTTTATCAGCACACTACGAGCCACAAACAGCTACTGAAGTATCAGGAACTGGTTTTGGTGTATCGTATGCAGGTGTTGAGGGTTTAACTCTTAAATATGCAGTAGCTGATGTAACAGGTGGAACTACTAATACAAGTGGTGATAACACTGTAATGTCATTATCTTATGTTTACGGTCCAGTGACTGCTTCATATACAAATATGGAGAACGATCTTAGCGAAGCAGCTCATGATTTTGAAATGGTGTCTTACGCTGTTTCATACTCAGTAACAGATGAACTTTCAATTACTTACGGTCAAGAAGAGATGACTAGAGAAGGTAATGCTAATGAAGCTGAGTACACTGGTATTTCTGCAGCGTACACTGCTGGTGGAATGACTATTTCTGCTGGAATGTATGATGCTGAAAATGCAGCTTACGACACTGGTTCTCACTCTAATGGTCTAGAGAAATGGACTCTTGGAGTTTCATTTGCGTTTTAATTAAAGTTAAAATCAATATTATTAAAGGGCCCCTTTTTAGGGGCCTTTTTTTTACTCAAAAAAAGATATGCCAGCGAAATTAGAATTTTTCAAAAGTTTAATTTTTTTTAAATTTTTTCTCGAAATTCCTCCTAGAGCAACAACATTTTTTTGGGTTAAGTTTCCTAGTAATTTATATTTATTCATTCCTAAAAAATTCTTATTTTTCTTAAACAAAGAAGAAATTATTATTTCTTTTACATTTTGTTTTTCTTTTATCCTTATTTCTTTTAAATTGTGTGCAGACCCCACAATATTAAATTTTTTTTTGTAAGAATAAGACAGATGTTTTGTGTCTTTGTTAAAAGAAGGAATATAAGCACCTTCTAATTCAAGTTTAATTTCAAGTTTAATATTGTTAGATAAATAAAATTTAATTTTTTTTTTTTTACAATATTTCTTTATTTTAAAAATAAAATCTTCATTTTTATTGGTTAATGAATAATTTCTGTAAATAATGATAGTTTGATTATCTTGTTTATCAATATTATTTGTATCAAAATTATTTATAAAGTAATATTTCGTAATCATATTTATATGCATAATACTGTAAAAAATTTATTAGATATCGAAAAAAATATTAAAATTCATCTTAATAAATTAAATATTAATAATAATTTAAAAATAGTTGCCGTATCTAAAACTTTTAAAATTGATAGAATTTTACCTTTAATAGATTATGGGCATATTGATTATGGTGAAAATAAAGTTCAAGAAGCTATTGAAAAGTGGACAGAAATTAAAAAGAAAAATTCACAAATAAAATTACATATGATCGGTAAATTACAAACTAACAAGGTAAAATTTGCAGTCCAGATATTTGACTACATCCATTCTGTAGATAGTGAAAAACTCGCTAAAAAAATTGCTGATGAAGCTAAAAAAATAGATAAAAAAATTAAAGTATTTATTCAAGTTAATATAGGTGATGAAGAACAAAAATCAGGTATTAATAAAAATGAATTAAAGCAACTTGTTACTTTCAGCAAAGAAATTGGATTAAATGTCATAGGATTGATGTGTATTCCTCCAGCAAATAAGGATACCGAAAGTTATTTTGAAGAGATGAATAAATTAAATAATGGCTTAGGTTTGAAAGAATTAAGTATGGGCATGTCTTCAGATTTTCTTATAGCAGCCAAATATCTAGCAACATATGTTAGAGTTGGATCAAGCATTTTTGGCCACAGATCTTAAGAAATTTTTATTTTTGAATTTCTCTTAATTAATTTAAGTAGGATTAAAAAATCTTTTTCTTTTAGTGCGATACATCCTGCCGTAGGTTTATAATCTTTGGTAAGGTGGATAAAAATACAGCTTCCTTTACCAGTAATAGGTTTTTTGAAGTTGTACTTTATTGGAATTAGAAAATCATATTTGCAATCATTTCTTTTTAATTTTTCGTGTTTGATATTATTTCTTATTTTAAAAAGTTTATTATATTTTTTATGAAAATTAACATCATCACACCAGCCCATATCTTTTTTAATTTCTACACATTTTAGTAAAGTTGAAGGTTTTATTTTACGGTCTTTTCTATAATAAAGGTTTTCAACCCCAAAGGTTCCTTTTGGAGTTTTTTTGTCTCCTTCTTTTTTATTTTTAGTTAACCCTTTTTTGCCTATACAACACCTAAATTTAAATTCATCTATTTCAAGTGTTTGTTTATTTTTTAAAAAAATTGTCATATTCTCTCTCTGTGATTACACAGAATTTAATAATATATAAGTATAGTTCATTATATTATATTCTTGAAGAACTTGGTTTAGAGTTAAATATTAAGGTTACTTTTGCAGATAACGAAAATTCTTTAAATGATAAAATAGATAAACATGATAATTCTCTAATCATATCAGATAAAAAATATTCAGATATCGGTAAGCACTTTGTTTTAGACAATACTCCAATAAATATTTTTAAATTATTGGAAAAAATTAACATAGAATTTTTAAAATTTCAATTTAGTAGCCAATCTCAAATGAAAGTAAAAAATTATACTTTAGATTTAAATTCAAGAGAGGTGTCAATAAATAACGCAAAGCTAAAATTGACCGAAAAAGAAATTAGTATAATTATTTATTTATCTAAATCAAATAAACCAATTAACATTAATGAGTTACAAGTAAAAGTGTGGGGCTATCAATCCGATATAGAAACTCATACTGTAGAAACCCATATCTATCGTCTGAGAAAAAAATTTTTAAATACATTTGATGATAAAGAATTTATTATAAGTAAAAAAAATGGTTATCAAATCAAATAAAAAAAATCCAATGATCAAAGAGCTTTTTACAAAAAAATTCAAACCTAAAATTGTAAAATCAAAAAAAGGTAAAGGAAGTTTTAAGCGATTAAAAAAAGTTTAATTTATTTTATATCTACGTTAAAACTAATTACTATTCTATCGTTACTAGATTCATTTTTACCAACTTTGTGAGGCAAATAACTTGGAAACAGCAACAAATCACCCTCTTCAACATCTATTCTAGCCGCTTCAACATTTAATTCATTTTTATTTGCAATATCAGGGTAAGCATATCTTTTTGCAATATTTGGATTTTCAGCAATGAAACCTCCACAATTTTTTGAGGCTTTGACATAATATGCTGAACTTAAATAGCAGTTTGGATGAGTATGTATAACATTAAAATTTTCTTTCCCATTAATTATTGCCCACATTTCTTTTATTCTTATATTTTTATCTTTAATTTTCCACCCCATATTTTGAAAACAATCTAAAATATATTCTTGTATTTTTACAGCAAATTTTTTTTGTATAGAGTTTTCCTCTGATAAATTAAAATTTTTAGAATGCCAACCGCCTCTATTTGATCTCTCAACACCCTTGGTATCTTTTTCATAAAAATTATAAATATATTTTTCCAAATCTTTATTAAAAGTCTTATAGTCATCTAATTTATATTTAAAAATAGGATCAGGAAAAAGTTTTAAAATTTCATTTTTAATCATTATTAAGTATATTATTATTTTAGTTGATTTAAATTATAATCTAGCTCCAATTTTTTGGATAATTTTTGATGATAATTCAGTGCCCTTAATTAAACTTTCTTTAATATTCATTTTATTGATTATTCCATGAAGAAATCCAGCAG
>Ga0206682_10003809_pt1 | contig 12631 bp, 9 predicted proteins | sample M240m12015metaG_FD_155444 | JGI IMG/M metagenome (GOLD analysis project Ga0206682, IMG submission 155444) | Ammonia-oxidizing marine archaeal communities from Monterey Bay, California, United States - M2 40m 12015 | ecosystem: Environmental > Aquatic > Marine > Intertidal zone | place: USA... | reverse complement strand
CTGTGATGTGATGCTTCTGAAAACATCATTATATATTCACGGTTTGAAAGAAGACTCTTGCAACTTTCAAAAATAGCCTCATTTTTTTTTAAGATTGGAATACCCATTTCTAATCCGGTAAACGGGCAACATTTTTAGGGCATCCATAAACCATTGTAATGGACCACCAAATAGATCGCTTCTTGTCAAAGAGGTCACAGTTTTGGGTAGGTTACACCCTACCAATAGAGGATCGAGAAAAGCACCTTGATGATTGGGTGAAAAAAGAATCCCACCATCTTTGGGGATATTTTCAAGCCCATAAACTTTTATTTTTCTAAAGTAACAATGGCTGGCCCACTTGATGGTGACCTTGATAAAGTAATAAAAGAACCTTTTCATTAGATCAATGGGGATAGTTTATGAAACCAGATGATTGTAAATTAACAATCTTCAAATCACAATTTAGTAAAAATTAACTACCGACATATCTCCGATTTATCACAGGGATTGTGTGAAATTTTATTTTTTTGCTATATTGAAAGATGAGAGAAATTAAACTCTCTGAAAGAGACACTATTTCCATTCTCGAAATAAATAAAAAAACCTATTAACAGTGAGTAAGAGCGAATTATTTGATTTTAAATTTTACGAGTGGGAAAAGAAGTCCCACGACCGTCCTTTTTTGAGACAACCCTTTGGAGATCGTTGGGAAGAATACACTTGGGCTGAAGTAGGCCAAATGGCCAGAAAACTAGCCACTGGACTTCAGTCATTGGGTTTGAGAAAAAATGCACACATTGGATTGATTTCAAAAAACTGTAGAGAATGGATTATTGCCGACATGGCCATTATGATGGCAGGCTATGTTTCGGTTCCTTTTTTCCCCTCTCTCAAAGGAGAGGAATTGGAATTTTTGTTAGATTTTGGTGATGTAGACCTCTTGTTTGTTGGAAAAATTGAAACCTGGAACGACATAAAAAGCCATATTCCAAATGAACTTCCAATGATCAGCTTCCCCCATTATCAAGGTTGTTCACTCGTTAATAGAGGTAAAAAGTGGTTTGATTTTATTGATTCACACAAACCCCTACAAAAACCACATGTTCCGAAATTATCCGATTTATGGACCATTATTTTCACCTCTGGAACCACTGGAAACCCCAAAGGGGTTGAGCTTTCCTATTTGACTTTGGATCAAACAAAAATCATTACTGAACAAGTCAATCCACTAAAAGTTGATTTTTCAGGAAATAACGACTTTATATCCTATCTCCCACTCAATCATATTGTAGAGCGGGTGGTGGTAGAACATATTTGTTTGCGCTTTGGCGGATCACTTTCTTTTGTAGAATCCATTGACAGTTTTGCCAAAAATTTGAAGGAAATTCAACCCCATGTGTTTTTCGCTGCCCCCAGAATATGGACAAAATTTCAGTTGGGAATATTGGCAAAAGTACCACAGAAAAAACTAAACACCCTTTTGAAGATTCCGATTATTTCAGGTTTGATAAAGAAAAAGTTGAAAAAGAATTTGGGATTGACCCGAGCCCGATCCACTGTTTCTGGTTCTGCTCCGATACCCTTGACTCAGATTGAATGGTTTAGGAAGCTGGGGATATATATTACCAATGGTTATGGTATGACTGAAAACTGTGCCATTTGTACTCAGTTAGATGGACGCGATTTTGAAAAAGCAGCCTCAGTGGGTAAACCCCAATGTGGTGTGGAGGTCAAAATTGATGAAACAAGGAAAGAGGTTCTCATGAGGGGACCTTATGTTATGAATGGTTACTATAAAAACGAAAAATTAACCAAAGCAACCCTTGTTGACGGTTGGCTTCATACTGGAGACAAAGGTTACCTAGATGATGAAAACTACCTATACATCACAGGAAGGGTGGTCGACAGCTTTAAAACCTCGAAAGGAAAATTTATAGAACCGCTTACCCTTGAAAATCACTTTGGAGGCATCAAACAATTGGAAGAAGTTTGTATTACAGGTTTGGGCTTACCACAGCCCATTGCCTTGACTCAAATGTCCGAGATCGGAAAAGCACTCCCAAAAGAGGAGCTCAGAACACTGTTGACTCAAAAATTGGAGGCGATCAATGCCGATCTAGAGAACTATAAAAAAATATCGACCATAGTGCTTGTAAAAGAACCTTGGACGGAACAAAACAAAATTTTAGGACCCACCTTAAAGATTAAAAGAGGCAATGTTGAGAAGATGTATGCATCAAAATACAAGGACTGGCACGAAGACCCTCAGCCCGTTTTATTCGAAAAGTAGTATATTTATGCCTTAAATCGTGTAGTGTGGTTTTAGTAGATCATCTGCAGAATATTTTAGAAGTTTAATAAAAACCAAAAAAACTAATATTAATTAACCAATCAATGAAAACAAAAACGCTTTTTAAAAGAATAATTTTCTTAAGTGCGATGCTCTTAATGAATTTTATCCACGCTCAGACAACGATCAAGGGTTCTGTTGTCGATGAAGAAACAAATCAGCCACTACCTGGAGTAAACATTGTTGTCAAAGGTACTTATACTGGTGTTTCAGCTGATTTTGATGGAAATTTTACCATTACTACCGATGAGGCACTTCCCATTACCTTGGAAGTAAGTTATTTGGGTTTTGGAACCAAAATGATAGAGGTAACTTCAGCCGATAGTGCGATGAATATTTCACTGGTTCCAGGGAGCGATTCACTCGATGAGATTGTCGTAGCTGCTTCTAGATTCGCGCAACGTATTTTCGAATCTCCAATTACGGTAGAAAAATTCAGTGCCAAGCAAATACAGCAAACCCCTTCTGCCGATTTTTTTAATGGTTTAGAAAACATTAAAGGGATTCAGCTTCAACAAGGAGGTCTATTTTTAAATCAGGTTGTAACCCGAGGTTTTGCCACCGTCTATAATGAAGGTTTTGTCACTTTGGTTGACATGATGAATAATATGTCACCTTTATTTGGTTTTGCCATGGGTAACCTTATTGGGTTAAACGAATTGGATGTACAAAGCGTTGAAGTAATTCCAGGTCCAGCTTCTGCACTCTACGGAGCCGATGCTTACAAAGGAATCATGTTTTTAAACAGTAAAAACCCTTTCGAACATGAAGGAATTAGCGCATACTATAGAACAGGGGTTACTGAACAAGAAGTAGCGGGTCAAAATTCCTTTACCGATATAGGCGTAAGACTTGCAACCAAATTGGGGGATAAATGGGCGGTTAAAGCCTCTTTGAACCATAAAAAAGGTACAGAATGGATGCCAGCAGATTACTCTCACCAGGCAATTCCTGGAGGAGAAGTAAACCCTTCTTATTCCAAGACTGCACCAGATTATAACGGGTTAAACATATACGGTGAGCGATTATTTCCAAGTTCAAATACTTGGGGTCTTGTAGGATTATTAAATCCTGCGGCAGGAGCACTTGCTGCAGCAGCCCCCAATTATTTTGATGATGTAATGTCTACAGGGTATCAGGATCGAGATTTGATATCAAATGTTGCAGAAAACTCGAAAGGAATGTTTGCAGTCCATTTCAGGCCCGATGAGAAGACTGAAATTAGTCTCACCTCATTGGTTGGTAGAGGAGACTCACCTCTTCAAGGTTTTGGAAGATACTCAATGAGAAACATCCAAATCGAACAACACAAACTACAAATTGATAGAGGAAGACTAAATCTTAGAGCTTATTATACAAGAGAGCAAGACGGTGACAGTTACCAATTATCTGCTGCTGGTGGTTTAATAGCAAATTCTCCTAATTCAAATATTGCTGATCTAAGTGCAATTGGTTTGGGGACTTTCAATGGTTATCAGGGTTGGTTTGTAAATTACAACCTAACTTATATGGGGGCTTTGGCCGCGGCTTCGGGCTTAACTCCAGATCTTGCAGGTGTTGGTGCTTTTGTGCAAAACGTTGTTGCTCCTCATATTATGACAGGTGGGACTGATATCAATCAGATTTTTGCTGCAGGAGGTGGAACAGGAGCTGCTCACAATTTAGCTCGCGCAGCTGCGAATGCTGGTATGATTCAAGCAGGAACTGCTGCATTTGAAACAGCGCTTAATTCATTTACATCAAAGAATTTACCTGTTGTTCAGGCTGATCCAGGGGCTGGTATTTTTGATGACACAAAAACTTACAACTATGAATTAAATTATGATCTTTCTGGCCTTACAGGAAATGTTGACTTCTTAGCTGGAGGGTCTGTGAGAAAAACAGAATTAAATTCAAAAGGAACCATATACTCAGATCAAGATGGCCCTATCGAGTATACTGAAATGGGTGCTTATGTTCAAGGGATAAAAAAGATTTTTAACGATAAAGTCAATCTTACTGGTTCGCTAAGAGTTGACAAACATGAGTTTTTTGATGCCAACCTAACACCAAGAATTGCTGCCTTGATCAATGTGAACGAAAATCAAAACTTTAGACTTTCGTTCCAAACAGGATTCAGAAATCCAACGAATCAAGACCAATATATTGGTCTATTTGCTGGTGATGTTACTTTGTTGGGATCCTCTCCTGATAATATAACCAGGTATAATGGAGCAGTTGCTTTGTCTAATGGATCTCCTTTTCAGTTTACTGGAGATTATGTGTTTAACAACTCTTATAATGAAGATGGTACTGCCGCTAATTTAAAGCATGTTACCGCCGAAAAAATCACTTCTTTTGATATTGGATATAGATTTAAAAAACCTGGTTTTACGTTCGACATTTCTGCTTATTTAAGTGACTACAGTGACAAGATTGGTTCAACGGATGTTTATACACCCGCTATATATCCTGGAGGTGGTACATTAGCAACCTACAGAAGTACTGGCCATTTTGCAATCTACCAAGTTGATTCAAACTCAGATGAGGAAATGAAAACTTATGGAGTGAGTGCTGAAATGATTAAAGCTTTGTCTAAAAACTTTATTTTCAATGTTATTTATGATTATAATAAACTGGACTTTACCCCAACTTCGGGGTCAAACTTTGAAGCTGCATTTAATACACCTGAGCACAATTTAAAAGCGGGATTAGTAGGGAATTTTAACAAATTGTCTTTCAATTTGTCTAGTCGATATACTTCCGAATACTATTATGAAGCTTCTTTTGTTGATGGAATGATCGATGCCAGGACAGTAATAGATGCTCAAGTATCTTATCAAATTCCTTCTCTAAAAGCCGTTATCAAGGTTGGAGGAAACAATCTAGGCGGTAAAGAATACCAAAGTGTACTTGGAGGAGGTAGAATAGGTTCTATCTATTATACTTCAATCAATTTTGACTTCTAATTTACACCTTTAGAATTTCTAAAAAAGGCATCCAAAAAGGGTGCCTTTTTTTGTTAAAACTCAGTCTGGTCATTATCACTTTTTACTCTATATTTACACTTTCAAAATTTGAAGTAAACTTCACGCTAAATAACAGTTCAAAAATATGGCAAATTCAGTAGGAACCGTTTCACAAATCATTGGTCCTGTAGTAGATGTAACATTTTCTGGAGAAGATAACGCTCTTCCCAAAATTTATGATTCCCTAGAAATTTCTAAAGCCGATGGAACCCTATTGGTACTTGAGGTACAATCTCATATTGGGGAAAACACCGTTAGAACCGTTTCGATGGACTCAACGGATGGCCTGAGTCGGGGTACCGAAGCCAAGGCCAGTGGGAGTTCTATCCAAATGCCAGTAGGCGAAGAAGTTTACGGAAGATTATTTAACGTTATCGGAGATGCCATTGATGGATTAGGTAACATACCCAAGGATAAAGACAATGGACTGCCTATCCACAGACAAGCTCCCGCATTCGAAGACCTCTCTACTTCTACCGAAGTTCTTTTTACAGGGATCAAAGTCATCGACTTGATCGAACCCTATGCCAAAGGAGGTAAGATTGGATTGTTTGGTGGTGCTGGAGTTGGAAAAACAGTATTGATTCAAGAGTTGATTAACAACATTGCCAAAGGTCACGGAGGGCTTTCGGTATTTGCTGGCGTCGGTGAAAGAACAAGAGAAGGAAATGATCTCTTGCGTGAGATGCTTGAGTCTGGGATTATAAAATATGGAGACGACTTTTTACATTCTATGGAAGAAGGAGGATGGGATTTGACCAAGGTGGACAAAAAAGCTATGCTCGATTCCAAAGCCACCTTTGTATTTGGACAAATGAATGAGCCTCCTGGAGCAAGAGCTCGAGTAGCACTTTCAGGTTTGACCATCGCAGAATATTTTAGAGATGGTGCTGGAGACGGACAGGGAAAAGACGTACTTTTCTTTGTCGATAATATTTTCCGATTTACACAAGCCGGGTCTGAAGTATCCGCCCTATTGGGACGCATGCCCTCAGCGGTAGGATATCAGCCTACACTGGCCACGGAAATGGGTGCCATGCAAGAAAGAATTACATCCACCAAAAAAGGATCGATCACTTCAGTACAGGCCGTATACGTTCCTGCGGATGACTTGACAGACCCCGCACCAGCGACTACTTTTGCTCACTTGGATGCGACGACCGTTTTGTCTCGTAAAATTGCTGAGCTTGGAATTTATCCTGCTGTAGATCCTTTAGACTCTACTTCCAGAATTTTAACTGCCGACATATTAGGAGACGAACATTATGACTGTGCCCAAAAGGTCAAAGAATTGCTTCAACGCTATAAAGAGCTGCAAGATATCATTGCCATTCTGGGAATGGAAGAACTCTCTGAAGAAGACAAATTGGCCGTATTCAGAGCCAGAAGGGTACAACGTTTTCTTTCTCAGCCTTTCCACGTAGCTGAACAATTTACAGGAATTCCTGGGGTATTGGTCGATATTAAAGACACCATCAAAGGATTCAATATGATTATGGACGGTGAGTTAGATCACCTTCCAGAAGCAGCCTTTAACCTTAAAGGAACCATCGAGGATGCCATTGAGGCAGGTGAAAAAATGTTAGCTGAAGTATAATGTATTTAGAAATTGTATCCCCCGAGGCCACTCTGTTCAGCGGCGAAATTGAATCTGTCACTGTTCCCGGAACCACTGGTTCCTTTCAGATGCTCAACAATCACGCTCCTATCGTTTCAACACTAAAAGAAGGTATCGTAACCATTTCTGGAAAAATGGATTTGGACGATTCTGTACAAAATAAATTTAAAAAGCAGGATGCCAACACAACGCTGTTTGAAATCAGCTCTGGCACTGTTGAAATGAGAAATAATAAATTGATCCTACTTGCGGATTAACTTACCCCAACAAAATCTTATTTACTATGAAAAAAAGCCAAGTATTAAGCCTTATTTGTCTTGCCCTTTTTTTTGACACCCTCAATGCGCAGAGCAATTCCAATCTGGATACTCTGTCGCCCCAAAGTCTGAAAGAAGTTATTCTTTCTTCCACTCGACTGGAGACTCCTTTGACCCAAAATTCTAAAACGGTACAAATTATTACAGCCGATCAGATCCGCCAGAGTGGGGTTACCCATTTGGTAGATTTATTGCAACAAGTGGCTGGAGTTGATATCAAAAGAAGAGGGGCAGGAGCCACTCAAGCTGATCTTAGTATCCGGGGAGGAACTTTTGATCAAACGCTTTTACTCATTGACGGTATCAAGCTAGACGATGCTCAAACGGGGCATCATACCCTGAACTTCCTCCCACCCCCCCAAATGGTGGAACGTATCGAAATCATCAAGGGACCTGCTGCAAGGGCTTATGGACAAAATGCTTTTACAGGAGCCATAAATATAGTAACCAAAACAGAAACTCCTAAAACCCTTACCCTTGACCTGCAACACGGAAGCTTTGACCAAACCAACGGGTCTATTTTTGTGGGGAATACCACAGAAAAAAGGAGCATTTTGGGATTTATGTCTAAAAACACCTCGGACGGCTACCGTTACAATACAGACTATGATCACAATCAATATTTTATAAAATCAATTTTTAACCGCCATAAAACTCCGATCAATATGATCGCCACCTATGCCGGCCGAAAGTTTGGAGCCAATGGTTTCTATGCCAGTCCATCGGCCATAGATCAATATGAGGAAACACAGGCCAGTTTGATTTCTTTATCTCAAAGACATAGTATTGAGAACTGGATATTTAAACCCAAGGTATATTGGCGCAGGGGGCAAGACATGTATGAATACATCCGAAATAGGCCTGAGATTTACCGCAACTTACACCTAACCCATAAAGTAGGAGGGGCTTTAGACGTATCCGTAGCTTCCGATGGAGGGATAACGGGTGTGGGGGTCGATATTTCCCGTGTGACCATTAGAAGTAATAATTTGGGGAATCGCAATCGGACGATGATGAATTTTTTTTTGGAGCACCGTTTTTACTTTTTTAACAACAGTGTGGACATTACTCCAGGTATTGCTGCCAATTATTTTTCAGATTTTGGAGCGCATAGTTTTCCAGGTCTTGATATAGGATGGCAAATGAATCCCAAGTTGAGATTCTATGCCAATACTGGAGTTACTTTCCGTATTCCAACTTTTACTGACTTATTTTATTCTGATAGAACAACATTGGGTAATGATAATCTCAAACCTGAAGAAGCTAACACTCACGAAATAGGAATTCGTTTTTCCAATGCCAAAGTCACAGCCTCTATTGCCTACTTCAGTCGAAAGGCAAAAAATTTGATTGATTTTGTCAAAAATAGTAATGATGACAGCATCCCTTTTAGAGCAGAAAACATTCAACAGGTAAACACCAACGGAATTGATCTGGAACTCATTCACCTGATCTCGTTTAGTAGTCTTACCCACCAGCTTAAAATCAATTATTCCTATTTGGAAAATAATTTGGAAAACAATGGCTACAATTTTTCACGCTATACCATTAATAACGATTTAAAACATCATGTGATAGGTAGTTACAATTGGCCCATCACTGAAAATCTCAATACTTATTTTGTTTACAAATATGTAGAAAGGACTTCGGGGGATGCCTATGCTGTGGTTGATGCTTCTGCACGGTGGACGGTTGGCTCTTTTGAAATCAGCCTATATTTTAATAATATTTTCAATAAGGACTATTGGGAGTCCAATTTGGTCCCCATGCCCAAAGGCAATGGACTTTTGGGATTGCGCTACTCTTTCTGATGCTCTAGTCTTAGTATATTCTCTATAATCAGCTCTGTCTCCCAACCGCGGTAATGCATTGCATTCCACACTTTTTTCTTTTGTATTGCTAAAGGTTTATTCTGGTAAGAAGTCCAATACTTTTCTGCTAGCGCTTGGGCGCATTCAAAGTAGACGGTATCAGAAATTTCTTTCATCGCATTTTTAATGTTCCAATCAGAAATATTGCGCTGTTTTAGTTCCCTGAGCAGTCGTTTTTTACCCCATTTTTTGATATTGAATTTACCGCGAACAAATTGTTCCGAAAAACGAGTTTCGTTCAGGTAGTTTTGTTCGATTAAGTGTGAAATAACAGTATCCATAGAGGTTCCATAAATTCCTAGCCCTTTGATTTTTTGTGTGACCTCTTGATGACAACGTTCCTGATAGGCACAATAATGCTCCATTTTTTTTTGGATTTCCGTTAAAGAAGAAGATGAATCAGGCATGCCCAAAATTAATGAGTTTTTGTGTTTTTCAAGATGCCCCGCTAATAATTCATTAAATTAATATATCCAAATCTAAATTTATGGGCAAAGGTGATAAAAAAACAAAAAGAGGGAAAATCATTAAAGGGAGTAATGGCGTTAGTCGTCCCCGAAAAAAGAAGACCACTCGACAGAAGTAATACCTATTTAATTGATTAAACCAGTTAATATGCTTTTTATCAATCCACAATGGCAAGGCTCTGGACTGACCAACTAAATAGAATTGGGTGCTAAAGCCCTACAGCAGTTTTTTAAAGACGAAAAAATCAAACTCATTCCCTTATCTCCAAGCCCTTTAGATACATTTGATAACATTAAATGTTATCAGCCTATTTTGGAACAGATGGAAGCTTTTAGGAGTATTTTATCTAATCTTGATCTGGATAAAATAGCGACTTTGGGAGGGGATTGTGGTGTTGACATAATTCCCGTTTCCTATCTCAATAAAAAATTCAAGGGTAGTTTGGGAATCCTTTGGATCGATGCCAATGCCGATATTCATACTCCAGAGAGTTCGCCGAGCAAAAATTTTCACGGAATGCCTATTCGTATGCTCTTGGGGGAAGGCAATGAGAATATATTGGAGTTGCTTTTTTCAACCCTTAGGCACGATCAATTTTGTTATTTGGGATTAAGGGATGTTGATGAAGCAGAAGAAAAATTCATTGAGACTCACAACATTGAACGGCATGATGAATGTAAGTTTGAAGTACTTCAAAATTTTATCAAAGTGTTTGAAAATTCTTACATCCATTTGGATTTGGATGTTTTGGATCAATCGGAGTTTAAGCATACAGGTTTTCCGACCGACAATGGTTTTAAAATCGAGGAAGTTGATAGGTTAATTGATCGTATAAAGGAATACATGAATGTAGTAGGTATTTGTGTTACAGAATCAAGGGCAACGACTCAAGAGGAAATAGAGCCGATCCAAGAGATTTTAGATCATCTTAAAATCTAATAAAAAAACCGCCTTATTTCCAAGGCGGTTTTTCATTTATCTAGTTCGGAGTAGTCTTCTGTTCTGATCCAAAAAACGGAACTCCAAATACAGGTAAGCATCACGGGGTACAATACGTACCCACTTTTTGTGTTTAAAATACCAGCTGGCCCGGATGGAGGGGAAACCGCTGGTTAGATAGGCAGCGATAAAAGGGTGAAGGTGCAAATGCAGCTTTTTCTTTTTGTTGTGCCTGTGCTCGACAATTTTGTCAAGCTCTGCGTTGATTTTGTCTATTAAAACAATGGGAGCTTCAACCTCACCATTTTTATTGGGATTGGGTTCTCTTGTTTTAATATTCATCTCGGGGCGAACCCGTTGACGGGTAATTTGGATCAATCCAAATCGTGAAGGTGGCAGAATTTTGTGTTTGGTCCTGTCACTTTCCATCTCCTTGCGAAGATGTTCAAATAATTTTTTTCGATTTTCGTTGGTATTGAGGTCGATGAAATCGACTACAATAATACCTCCCATATCTCTCAATCTCAATTGTCTGGCAATTTCACTGGCAGCAATCAAATTGACTTCCAAGGCTGTTTGTTCTTGTGACTTAGCCTTGTTGGATCGATTACCACTATTGACATCTATGACATGCAGGGCTTCCGTGTGTTCTATTACCAAATAGGCGCCTTTTTGCATGGAAACGGTTGTGCCAAATGCAGTTTTGATTTGTCTTTCTATACCAAAATGATCGAAAATGGAAGTGGTTTTATTTTTGAAATACTTAACAATGGATTCTTTGTCAGGTGCAATAGTTTTTAAATAATCCTTGATCTCAACTTGCATTTCGGAGTCATCCACATGTATGCCTGTAAAATCATTATCGAAAATGTCTCTCAATATGGACGAAGATCGATTGATTTCACTGAGAATTTTGGTGGGGTATTTATCCACACTAACAAATTTTTCACATAAGTTTTTCCATCGGCCGAGCAATTGTTGCAAATCGGCATCCAGTTCTTTGACCTTTTGGTTATTGGCCACCGTTCTGATGATGACACCAAAACCCTTGGGTCGAATGCTTTTGACCAGTTTCTTTAACCGGTTTTTTTCGGCATTACTTTCAATTTTTTGCGAAATAGAAATGCGGTCTGAAAAGGGAATAAGAACCATGAATCTTCCTGCTAAGGACAATTCAGAGCTGACTCTTGGGCCCTTAGTAGAAATAGGTTCTTTGACTATCTGAACAAGTATCTGTTGTTGGGTCTTTAGATAATCTTGTATTGATCCATCTTTGGGTATTTCTTTTTCAAAACGAAAATTCTTTAATGAATAATCTTTGGTTTTACCTGAGCTTACCTGTTTAAAAAATTTCAATAGGGAAGGAAGGTTGGGTCCTAAATCATGGTAATGTAAAAAACCATCTTTTTCATGACCTACACCTACAAAAGCGGCGTTGAGACCCGAAACAGGCTTTCTGATTTTGGCGACGTAAATATCACCCACAGAAAACTTGTTGTTGTCTACTTCTTTATTGAGCTCAATTAATTTTCCATCCTTGAGCAGTGCAAAATCAACAGCAGAGGAATTCGATCGTATAATTAGTTCTTTATTCACTCTGATGAATTTTAGTTACGACAGTTTTCAATTGTCGTTGTTAAACAATAAATATTCAGGATTTTCCTGAAGATACTGACGTAGCAGTATCAAATATCAATGAACTTTGGAGAATATTTTAAGTGTATTTCCAAACACTATTTTTTCTTGTGACGGTTGGCTCTTCTACGCTTCTTTCGTTTGTGCGTGGCTACCTTATGCCGTTTTCTTTTTTTACCACTTGGCATATTTCAGCTTTAATTTTGAGTTTATAAATAATTTATTAAGCAACTTCTACCTTCGATTTTACCCCATTAACAAAAACTTTAGCAGGTTTGAAGGCAGGAATATTGTGAGCTGGAATTTTTACCGCTATGTTCTTAGAGATATTTCTTCCAGTTTTTTCTGCTCTCGTTTTGATAATGAAGCTTCCAAAACCACGTAAATAGACATTTTCACCACCTTCAAGAGAGTTCTTAATCTCTTTCATGAATTTTTCAACT
>Ga0206682_10003807_pt1 | contig 12631 bp, 9 predicted proteins | sample M240m12015metaG_FD_155444 | JGI IMG/M metagenome (GOLD analysis project Ga0206682, IMG submission 155444) | Ammonia-oxidizing marine archaeal communities from Monterey Bay, California, United States - M2 40m 12015 | ecosystem: Environmental > Aquatic > Marine > Intertidal zone | place: USA... | reverse complement strand
TTTTGATAATTACATGAATATTTCTATTTGGAGCAGAAGAACTTGCTGCAGATATATACACCTTATCGCCTTCTCTAAACCCTGCATCTACAAAGCTTACATCTACACTGCTTATTAACTCAACCCTATTTCCAAGAGTGGAATTTGCAGGTAAAAACCTCAAACCACCCCCACCACTACCAGAACTAGTTGTCAGAGAGGCTCCTAAAGCAGCAGTATCTAATGTTATGTTAGTAGAGCTTGCTTTAGCTTCTGTGGTTTCTGTAATAGAACCTATCTTTCCAATTTTATTAGCATTATAATTTTGTGCACCATTACTATTACCTTGTCTATCTCTACTACCATCATCCCAGCTAATATCAAAAGCGCCATCTGTTATATATGTGTAAGTGTTTGCTTTTCTAGAGGGTTTTTTGTCTCCCGCAGGGATAGGTAAAGGTCTCTCAAATTTTACCAAATGAGCATAATTGAAAGGATCGTTGTTTAATAAAGAAGTTCTTAAATTAGTGCTAAGATTACGAATTGCCATTAGGGTAGGGCCTCCTCAAGCTTTAAAGAAAATGTGTACAGTCCATCGTTACCCAATGCATACTCTTGTACATCTGTTGCTATTACCCTTATTAAGGGGTTAGTAAATACTAAGTCTGCATCATTTGCAGTTGCTTTTTGTAGTCCAGGCATGCAATGAATAACACGTTCGGTACCCACAGGAGCATCCGGATGAGTGCCTGTAGCAGGAGTAGCATAACTAGAAGGAGTCTCTATTTGAGTTACTCTATATGTTTTTTTATGGCTCGAGTCACTGGCATCTGTAATAGTGAATAAGTCTCCCGGACTAGGGTTTCCTGCAGATACTCCGTCTACAGGTATAGCTGTAGAACCTGCGCGTACATTGTTTTGTGTATCAGCTACTATAACATCTCCTGCACTAGAAGGTGCGTAAACCTTTACAGACCCTGCAAAATTACTATCCTGAGGAGTACGATACTGCGGTAAACTTATAAAGAAAGGTTTCAAAGAGCCTCTACGATTAAGTAAAAAGTTATAAACAGGTTCAAACTCTGCACGTGTCATGGGATTGTATGAAATACCTATATTCCACTGGTGAGATTTTATAGCTCTTGCTACCATGCGCCCAGAGTTTGTTCGAGTTTTCATAATCGGAGCTGCTGAAGTTAAACTAACAGAAGCAAATCCAGGTCCTGTAGACCCTGACGTACTTCCATCACTTCCTACCTGATAGTTAGGATCCGGTAAAGTATTCTGATAAGTAATAGCCATTATTCTACATACGCTCCATCACTGACAGTTTCTAAGAAAGGCTGTCCGTGCTCGTTAGCTGCTTCTCTAATCATTCTTATTATGTGTCCTTTTTGTCTTACTAGTACGTCTTCTACGCCTGCGGCGTCTACTGCACTAATATTAAAGTTTACGTTTGAAACATTACTCATCGCTGCTGTTTCGTCTGCGGGAGCAATTCTTCCAGAACGGTCTGGGATAAACATCTCAGGACCTTGCTCGCCTACCATAAAACCTGCTGTTTCTCCTCCAGAAGCCCTGTATTTAGCACCTGTGAAAGCTGAACCTGGTCTAAAGTTAGTAGCTCCTGTACCTTGCCCTCTTTCTCCTCGCATGTACCCTAACTCTCCACCTGCGCTATTTCCTCGTGCAAGATCTACCGTATTTGTTCTTTTGCCCATAGTAAGGGCCTCGGGTTTACCTGAAGGTGCTGAGTTTCCTCCGCCCTGATAGCTGGTACCGGCGATAGCTGCTAATTGAACAGCTCCCATAATACCCGTAGCGACTGCCATTGGTATGTTTTTGTCCGACATAAAATTCATAATACCTGCGGCAGTACTTATTACTGTTTGAGCCATTTTTACTTTTTTATCTGTTTCAAAAGCTTTCTTTTTAGCAGCTTCTTTTTTAGCCTCTAGCTTTTTAATCTTTGCAACACTTGCAGCAGAGTTGCCGTCTCTTTTCTTTTCGGCTTCTATTTCATTGTCTATTGCTGCTATTCTACTTTGAGAAGACGCCGCAAGCATGTTTCCTATTGCACCAACTGTAACAGAAGCGGCTTCTGCTGCTGCTGCGGCTTTATCCAAACCTGTGGCACCTTCTACGCCCATCTTATCGAAAGCGGTTCCCCATGCATCTGTAGTTGCTACTGCTGCTCCTACTACGGCCTGCATCATAGCGCCTTCAGGCCCCATTATATCTAGCATTGGTTGCATAGCGTTTGCAAAACCTGCGACTTTATCTGCGATATCTACATTTTCGGTTTCAGGATTAAGAGCTCCTCCTTCTCCTACTAATGCCATTATTCTATCTGATATAGACCCTGGAGCATTAATACTGTCTGCAAGTGCCGTGTCTTTTGCACCTGCTAAGTCTTCATTAATTTGTGCAATTAAAGTACCAAACACCATACCTGCGGCTTCTTGTGCTGCTATTTTTGTCCCTCCTAAACCTGAAATAGCTTTATCTAAGGGGTCAGTGTCTACAAGATTTTTAGTTGTATTATTATCTGCTTTATACTTTGCATTGATAACGTTCATTTGTTCCTTTAACAAATTTAATTGAGCGCCGAGTAGTGCATATTCCATATCAATTCTTAGTAGATTTAAGTTAAACTCCTTAACTGCTTGAACAATTTTTTTCTCATAGAAAGCTTTTTCAAGCTTAAGTTTGTCCGCAGATGTAAGATCAGCAGTCTTCCTGCTAGGATCGGCCCTATTCGCCGCTTTTTGCATTAATTCGGCCATAGCTATTTCAGAGTCTAAAATAGATTTTTGAGCTTGTAATTTTTTATTTGCCATATCTACACCGGCTTTATCTACTCTATTCTGCATCTGTGCTAGATTTAATATATTTTGAGCTCTCATTAACCCAAGCTCCTCATCGCTGAGCTTAGTTGCTCTAAGATCTGTGGCTTCCTTTTCTAATAGAAGTATTTCTGCTTCTATTAGTTTTTTATCTTTTGCATTAGCTAGCAATCCTTGCTGAAGTGTTACATTTGTATCTATTAATTTGGCTTGCTCTTCTATTATATTATTTGTTGCGGTGTGAGCAACTATAGCCTGCCCTTCTTCGTATTTTCGTAGTTTTGCTAGTTTTAAATCGTCCTTGAACCCTTTTAATCTTGCTTTTCCTAGCCTCATCTGTTCCTGTGCTTCTTTAAAAGTTGCAGCTACTGATTTTACTTTTTCTGCTACTTGTTGTTTTAAATGGTCTAACAACCATAGCATAGTTTTTTCGTTATCTTTATTTCCTTCCTCTCTGGCTTTTATCAGAGCTTTATTGGCATACTTCATTTGAGCTACTTGAGTATCTGTTATACCTAATAAATTAATTTGCCCTTGACTTGCTTTTTCTTCAAAAGCAGCTACAAAACCGTCTGCACCTGCTTCTCCGGATTCGGTAGCGGCGGTTTCAAGCAGAGAAAGTGACTCAACCATCCTATCCACAGAAGTCGTGCCTTCTAGAGCTAAAAAGAAATCTGCAATAGGACCATTAGCATTATCTACAGCATTAGATAACTCTACTATCGCAGCGGCCGCAGCACCTGCGGTATCCTGAATTTTTTGTATTATTCCGGGCAGCTCTTTTAAAGGCTTGTCTTTCATAACAGATTGAAGAGTTGCACCGGAACCATAAAGTTCTTGAAAAACCCTGTTTAAAGTTTTTGATCCTTCAATAAGCTTACCAACATCTTCAATAGGTTTTTGAGAGTTAAAAGTTGCATCCCACCAACCCATTGAATCTGCATTTTCCATACTTTCTCTTACAACAGTATTTAGTTCTCTAGTTGCATTAGCCATTGCTTCATAACGGCCTACAACAGTAGTAATTGTATCACTTTGTCCTAGTAACGCTTTATCGACCTCTTTAAAAGAAGCTGCTAACTCTTCGGTAGTCTCTGTCAGTTTTTCAGAGCCTTTTTCATATTCCTTCTGCTCATCGCTTTTCATCTTTTCATTTAAGAAACTAAAAGCTGCTGCTGCTGCTCCTACCGCCATTATTATCAAACCTATCCAAGGCAGTGCCGCCAATAATGCTGTAGTTGATAGTACTACGGAAGCGCTCAAAGTAGCATAACTGCCGGCAAGAAATAAATTCACAGCAGCTAAGCCTTTGGCTCCTGCAGCATTTAGCTTTCGAGCCTTACGCTGATTATTAATATCTTTAATACCTTGTTTAAGCCCTTTTCTTATTTTTCCGTCTTGGATGAGATTAAGAGCTCCTACCTGCTGATTTGCTTTATGTGCTTCACGCTCTGCTTCTAGACCTTCAGTAAACTGTTTTGTGGCCTCTGTAGAACGTAATTTTCTACTATCAAATTCTTCCTGATCAATTATTGTCTCCTTAAGCAGGTAGCTATTCCGGGTCATAGATCGAGTTTCGCCTTTAATAGCATCGGTGTAGTCTTTTTCGGTCTGCGTGCCCGCTTCAAGAGCCGCTATAAGTTTTCTTGAAGAACCAGTGCGAGACTTAGTGGCTGTCATACCTTTGATAGACTCTCTTGCATTTATAGCAGTCTGTGCTGTTACATCCTTTAATCGATTAGCCGCATCAAATAAAGCAGGTACCATAACCTTAGCAATACCTGTTCCGAACATAACCATAGTACCAAACAAAGCTGTAGGAGAAGCAGAGAGAATAGCAACAAAAGGAATTAATACTACATTTAGGAGATTAAGTAAACTTGTAGACATATCTGTAAAAGTTGCTGCAAGTTTATCAAAAGCACTGGCGTCTACCGCGTTTCCTAAAGCTCCAAATTTGGTTTCTCCCTCTTCAAGAACCGCGTTCATAAACGCTTGCCTTCTTTCCGTCAAAGTTAATGCAGAAGCTAGCTTTCCATTTTCTTGAGCATATGTAGCGGTGGCATCATCTAAACGAACCATAATACCTAGTTCATCTAATAATTCTGGTTCTAGTTTAGTTGCACCTTTTACGAGTCGTTGGAAAGAATCATTTAAATCCCTACCAAGAGCATTACTTGTATTCTTTGCGACTTTTCCAAGCCTTTCAATTGTAGAGCTATCAAAACCTGCACTTGTGGCTAGAGCTACCCCTCTCATTGCCTCTTCTAGACTAAGTGCATTACCCGTGGCTTCTCTAAGACCACTTGAAAGAGTTTTCATTGCGGTACCAGAAGCTGTTCCTAGAACGGTGAGACCTTGAGTAAGTTGTTCGACTTTTGCCGCTCTGGACAGAGCACCGAACGCCGCAGTAACAGCAAAAACGTTAGCTGCTAATACTGCATAAGCAGGTACCAAACCTCCCGTAATTCCTGAAGACATTTTCGAAAAGCTTTTAGCATTACTAAGCCCTGCTTGACCTACTCCTTTGTACTTTTTTTGAAAATTATCGCCAGCTCTAGCAGCACCATCCGTAGTTTTTGCTAACTTATCTGTATCTGCTGCGGCTTTCTTGGCATTTTTACTTAGACGACGAAGATCTCCATTATCATTGATACCTACCTCTAGCTCTATCTTCTTATTAGCCAATTTATTTTCTCTTTAGCTTATCATATTGCCTCTTTAAATTTTCAGAAGATTTTTTGATAGCCCTTGAGTCTAACCAAGAAATTAACTCTAGGAAGAACTCTTTGTCTGTTATATCGTATATTTCTATATAATGCAATAAATTTGTATAGTCTTTGCCTGTGTATCCAATGTCTGGGTAAACTCTGTCACCTAATTGATTAAAGGTGTTGATAGCATGTTGAATTATTTCTGGAAAATCCTCCCAATCAGGAGGAATCTCTCTATCACTTGGTTCTTTTCCCAACTGCTCGCACATATCTAAATATTTATTGCGAGTCATTCCCGTATCAAGATTTTTGTACATCATCTCCAGACGTTTTAGGGCTTCCTCCTTTTGGCTTTGAACGAAAGTTATCTAGATCAAAGACTACCTCGTTGAGCCATGTATCAAATTCGGTAGAGGAAGAAACTAAGACTTCTGCATTTTCTTCAGTATATTCTAATTCTTTAGTAAGGTCTTTGCCTTCAACATCAATTAAAATTAAAGTTTGTAAGTGTTCTAAGGTTAATCCTTTCCATCCTTTAATTGTTGCTTTAGAAAATTCTACAACAAACTTATCTTCGTCTAAAGATTCTACTACTGCTCTTGTTTTTCTATCAAATTTTTGTGCAGTACATCGCTTTCTTAAAGCGTTTAATTCTTTTCTAGACAAATTTGCTGCTTCTACAGAAAAGCCTGGAAGACCTGGAAAGTCTACCCATACTGCTTTTGTGTCAACCATTAATTTTTTTAAATCCATCATTTTTCCTTTTTTTCTCTATGTAAAGTAAGTAAGTACGCCTGAAACAGACGTGGGGTTTTGGACCATTCTCCAGTCCGTGCTCTTAGTAAATACGTCGCCTACCTCTATTCTCTGAGTTAGGGAACAGTTATTACTATTAAAATCTATACCTTTAAAAAGCCCTCCGATAGTTGTACCGGCTTTTATTCTTAGACTTTGATTTATACCATAACTTTGAGAGTTACTTTCTGTATCATCATTCAAGTATCTTTTTATATTCCCTGATAAAACTTTTCCATTTACAGTATACTGGGTAGGATATCTTGTGCCCGATGCTGTATTTACTGTTTTATAAGGTATCCACTGTATATCATTCTGAAGTTCTATAGAAACAGAAACTAAGTGATCTGATATATCACTACTACTTAAAGATATAGATAAATCTTTGTTCAAGTTATAGGTACGAAAAGACGACGCAGTCCTTAAAGTCATGCCTGAAGGCACGGAACTACCGGGGATGAGCTTGGATGCTTGTCCAGAAATGCTCAAACTCAGAGGTCGCAATCTCTCGATATTGATCGTCCCATTTGTTATAGCGCATTTTTCTAGTTTAAAAACATCACTCTCTGTTGAAATATATAGATCGAAAGAATTAGTATCTGTTAATCTATCAAAGACTATTTTTGACGCATCTTCTATTAAAAGATTTGTTATTATTTCAAAGTTAGCAGGATTTGCAGTATTAATTACAGACCCTTCAAACATATTATTCTGGTTATGCAAAGTTTTTACAGATCGAGTTTCTTCTGTAAATGTTTGGCTGAAGCTAACGGAACTAATGTCTAATTGTTTCTTAGTGGTTCCATAGACGATGTAGACCTTTGCTTCCTTTAAAAAACTATAATTCGGCATATTCTTCCAGATATAATGAGGGGCTCCTAAAAGCCCCCCCTCTTTTTATACTACATATTATATGTTACTCAACCAAAATTGTCAAGAACTTTTTTTCAAGTGGTTAACCATTACTGCTTCGAGAAGTAAGTAATAGTAGCCTCATTAGTTCCGTCAATTGTAGAAGGTAGTGCATTAAATGCAGTTTCTACAGAAATAACATCTTCAATAGAGTGTGTTGGAATCTCTAGGTGGCAAGTAGGCATGCTAACTTGCAATCTAGGAGTACTTGCAGTAGTTCCACCAATCTTGAAGTCAAGAGCAAAAGAGTTAGTTACAACGCTTGTAATACTTTTCAGATCTTTCCATAAATCAGCGGAGTTATTTACTGCTGTAGTATCCTTACTCAAATAGCAATTCATGCTTCCAGAAACTGAACGAGTTCCTGTAACGTGACCAATCGGAACGTTCACCAAACCAATCTCTTCTGGAGTAATAAACGTTACATTGTTACTCATTGTAATATTACCACCAGTAAGAGTGATATCATAGCCTCCCGCTTGCAAGCTACCAATATAACTAGTACCTGCAGTAGGTACAACAGTTAACTGAGTAAGTCGGTTACGAATAAAGTTATCAGTAGCAAGAGTAGCCTCATATATAGTTCCTGTCAGAGTTGCTGTACCACTAGAAGTGGGATCGATAACCACACTTAGCCTATATGCGTCGGTACCGTTTAATACTACGTCTCCTGCTACAATATCAGTAGTTCCACCATCTCTATGTGCATCATATGCGGGAGGGAACACAGAGCCACTTACTGCTGTGGTGTGAGTCTTTGTAGTCATATCAATAATTTCTGAAGACATACCAGACCAGTTAATTGTTGCAATACCGTCAATATCAAAATCAAGGGAAGCTTCATTAACAATACAGTCCTTTAACTTATACACTTTTCGGTTAGCATCACCAAGTACAAAGAATATATCTGCAGTACCTAAGGTTGCTTTGTTTGAAAGAGCAGCATTAAATTTTGATTGTGTAGCTGTTGGAACATTCACTACTTGCTCAAGAGTAGCGGTTCCTGCACCCGCAGCTGCGGCAACAATTGCATCTCCTGCTGCATAGGCTTGGCCTAAGGTACCGTCCCCTGCCCCCGCGCCTGTTGCAGTAAGAGTAGACCCTACCGCATAAGTAACACCTGAAGTACCTGCTAAAGTATTCCACTCTGCCTGTGTGGTGGTTCCGAGACCTGTAATTATGTAAGACGTTCCTACTACCCTGCTTGTTGCTACTACTGTAGTACCTACTAGAGTATTAAATTGAAGTTGAGTTGTATTCCCAATACTATTAATTACGTAAGATGTTCCTACAACTGCGGCTGCTGGTGCTACTGCCACTGGTGGGGCGTCTTGAAATACCATGTGATCATCTGCATAGCCTTTCCCGCCTAGAAACATAGCCCACAATACTTCTTCAATTGCATGAGTAAGTTGGGCAGAATTTGCTGCGCCTGTACCTGAGCCTGCTGATTTAAAAGGTCGTACGTAAGTTGAAAAGGACCATTCAGCAGGTGCCAAAGAGTCATTAAACTGCTTACGACCCCGACGACTTGTTCCGCCAGAACCTTCCATCTCTGCGAGAGTAATCTCGCTTGAGTTTGTTGCTTGAGAAAAGCTGAAACCATCTAGTACAGGTAAATCCCACACTTTAGTTCCAAACTTAATGTACACTTTCGTGTCGCGACTAAAAAATAGTTGTTGTGCCATAGTTTATCTCCTATGTTATCTTGAAAAGGCTAGGACGTGAACGTTTGCTCGTGCCTGCATTTTCTAGTATCGAACCTCTAAAAGTATTTCTCCAATACCCATAGGTTCAAGTACACCTTCATCAGTATCAATACTAACTATAGTGATTTGTTGGGTTGAATAAGAATGATTTTGTGAATCAAAGTATTCCAAAGAACTATTTTGCTCTAATACTGTTTCTACATCTTCCATGAGAGCATTAAGGGCTCTTTGAGCATCTTCTTCATTTACATAACATCTTACAGTAACCGATAAAAATCTATCCTTATAACCACCTGCTTGGTATTCTCGTGTTTCAGACCCTGCATTTAGGTGAATTGCAGGAAATTCTTCAATTTCATCCCAGAACTGTAAACGAGGATGAACATTTTCATTAACGTCCATGAGATATGCTCCAGAGCCGTCAATATCTTTCAGCTTTGTTACAAGAGCCTCTATAATATTCATACGTCTAGAGGTATAGGTTCTTTCTAAACTCATTATACTCTCCTCGTAAAAAATCTACCTATAGCCATTTCCGCTGCTATTTCTCTAATAGACTGATTAATTATTTTTCTAGGGTCTCTATCTGCATCCCCTTGTTCATAGCCTACCTCAAAAGTTTGGTAAGGAAACTTATCATAAGTATACCCAACACTTGGGTATCCTTTTGGAGTTGTAATTACATCCGTAACCCTAACAGAACTAGCAAATCTACCTGTTTGATATTGTAATGCTGGTGATTGCATATTTTGAGCAACAACCTGAGGTAGTTTATTATTTAAAGCCACTATCATCTGCAAAGGGCTAGAAGCAGGTCCTGGAGTTTTTGCTCTTTTTTTGGACGCTCCTTTCTTTATTACTGCTTTTCCAATCCCCGCACTACTTTGTACTGCTTTGTTCCTATGTTTTCGCGTAGTCTTTTTAGAGGAGCTATCTTTTACAGGTTCTATTTCTATCTGTATTTTTTTATTTTTTAACTTGTTCTTTTTAAAAGGCTCTAATAAGGCTTTAGCGGCTTGTTTTTCTTTACGCTGTTTAGGCGTATCTGATCCTGACATATTCATTATATCAAAGTTATCTATTGCGACTATTAGGGCTTCTCTAATAGCATCCATTCTTGCTTTTGCACTACCTTCAGTCGCTGCCCCTCTTTCGATGTTATCTGTAGCAGACTCTATTTGAACATACATCATATCCTCTGAATCTACTCTTTGAAACGAAAGGTCTATGCCGCTGGCTTTAAGAAAGGCTGTCATATTAGCATGCTCTCCGGTGGGTAAACTTTCAAAAGATTTAGACAAGCCATCTCTAAATCTTGTCTCTGCGACACCTTGAGTATTTAAGTGCCCTAAATGAAAGAATTTTCCTACTCTTGTTTCTTTGTTTAGTTTGCCGCTTTTTCCTGGTTTAGTCTTTCTTATTGCATTATCTGTAATTTTTTGCAGTTCTTTAAAAAAATTACTTAAACCTGCCTGATATGCTAACTTTATTGCATCAAAAGTAACTGCAGGATCATTTTGAGAAGGCCATATTTTAGCATTAGAGCCTCCTGAGCCAAACTTGCCCATTCTATCCCCTGTAGTTTGGAATACAAAACGTAATCTTTCCTTTCGCAGATAAGTAGCTTTTTTGACAGTATTTACATGAAGCTCTTTTTTTAATGCTTTTATAGCATTGAGTATTTCCGTATATGCTGTAAGAGCCGCATCTGATATTTCTTTATGTTGTTCTGGTGTTGGTTTTATATTTCTTTTAGACAACTCCAACATAGTTACTGCTAATAATTGTGGATGACTCAATTTAAAAGTGTGAACTCTTAAATCCGCAACTTCATTCCTATAGTCGGAACTGCTTCCCAAAAGTTCCTCATGTAGTTTATTTAAAAAAGCTAATTGTCGTGCTTGTGCCATTTTTAATAAACCTTATATAAGTCTAAGACTCTCTTAATGTGGTCCGGAAAAGCAACATTGTTTCTCTGACTTGTAGAAGCTGAGTTTTGTATACTTGCTCCTGCCATAACCTTTCGTTCTTTATGCTCATCTTTATGGTAATATGTAATTAAATCAATTACTGCTAATTTTAAATCTGCAGGGCAGGTATCATAACCTGCTTTATAAGTAATCTTTACAGAAGCCGGACCACCGGGCCAGTTTTTAGCTCCACCAGCTGTACTTACTCTATAAATTGCATCTAAGGTTGTATCTGCAAAGTACTCGGTGGTGGGTACAGTAGTATAACTAGAACTGTAATCATCCCTTTCCTCTACAGACACGATTGACACTAAAGGTGTTTCTGTAAGTTGTACTAAATTAGTATTCCAATTAATACTAAAGGTTTCTATCTTATTAGAGGTATAGTAGTCTACAAAAGATGTACCACAGTAAGTTTTTACTAATGCACTTACGGACGGAATTAAAGCACTAAGTTTCAAATCATCTTTAGGAGTTGAAATGCCTTCTGCTTCTTTATAGTCTTCCAGTGTTATTAAATCTGCCATATTCTATAAGTCCATTAGTAAAAACTTAGGGGAGATAAACTCCCCCTCGTTTCTATACTTTTCAGTATTAAGCTACAAGATCAATCTTAACACAAGGCTGGTCTGCACCGGCACCTGCAACGATTTCTTCGAAACCGAGAGACTGACTAGCAACGATAACGCGACGCTGGTTCATTACTTCGTAATCCTGCTCAACGGTTACACCGCGAAGACGAGGCATTACGTAGTTACGAGTGTAACATGCGAATGCTGCTGGGATACCTGCTGCTTCTGCAGGGAACTGATCAGATACTACTACTGGAGTACCGTAAACGGCTCCGATAGTACCCGTTACACGAGCTGCAAGATCAGATCCTACTTCGTCCAGAGTCTGGAAGCTAGCATCTTCAAGCAAGTCGTAGTACATGTTCTGGCTTACGATGTAGGCCAAATCAGTTGGGCTCAAACCGTACTTACCCATTTGCTGACGTGCTGCAAGCAGTTTTGCTGAAGTCATCTTAACACCATCAGAGATGTCCATAGTTGCTGAGGCTGCTGCTGCAACACCGTCAAGACCGACGATAGTGCCGTTACCATTAAGAACAACAGATTCAACAGCTTTTGCGTGAGCGCGAGCTACTGATTCAACAATCATAGGCATCAAGTTAATAAGAACTTGCTCGTCTACATCGTTGTCCATGAACGAGCTTGAAATCAAGCGATAAGCGTTCAGGATTACTTGCTTAGGCTGGAACTTGTTAGCGTTGCCGCCAGAGTTGCCTTGATTCTGCAAGTTACCAGAAGTAGCATTGATTGCCCATGCAGCCGCGTCAACGTCTGGCTGAATTGGGAGTACAGTTGCTGCACCATTAACTGGGATTTCACGGAACAAACGAGCAACTTTCAGCTCATTCATGATTTCTTTCTCAATGAGATTAGAAACTTCCTGATCGATATCAGCTGCGTTAGTAGTGTAATCAATACCTGCCTTCTCCTGAAGATCGATACCAAATTCAGTGTTCATACCCTTACGAGTCATAACACCCAACAGGTGAGCTTTAAGGAACTCTTGGCCCCACTTAGATACATCACCTTTAGAAGAGCGGTCAGTGAAAGACTTCTTGCTATTTTTCATAGCATCGATCTCTGCTGATTTCTCTTCGAGTTCAGACTTATACTGCTTGAGTACTTCGTCAATTT
>Ga0206682_10003805_pt1 | contig 12641 bp, 3 predicted proteins | sample M240m12015metaG_FD_155444 | JGI IMG/M metagenome (GOLD analysis project Ga0206682, IMG submission 155444) | Ammonia-oxidizing marine archaeal communities from Monterey Bay, California, United States - M2 40m 12015 | ecosystem: Environmental > Aquatic > Marine > Intertidal zone | place: USA... | reverse complement strand
TGGCTATTCTCTGTATGACTCCGATGATGTTAAGTACTGGAAGTATATAGGCTGGGATAGTAACGCACAAAGAAATGTTACTCGACATCAGATGAACCAAGTAGTTTCTACTTCTAATCCTGTTTTTAATAATATTAATTTAATGTTAAAACAGTTTAATGGTATACTAAGATTCTCTAATGGGCTGTATGCTTTGGATATTAAAGGTCAAACTCCCTCTGTTTTTGTGAATGGAGAGACTATTAACGAAGAAGATATTATTGGAAATGTAACAGTAAAAGACGGAGGACTTAAAAAATCTTATAACAGTGTAAGTTCAAGCATTAAAGATCCTCAGACTAAGTTTGAGGCACGGTCTGTTTCCTTCTTTAATTCAACCTATTTAAAGCAAGATAAGAGTATCCCCAAGAAAGGTAGTTATGGTCTTCCAGGCATTACAAATTACTATAATGCTCGATTTAATGTAAATCAATACTTAGATGAGTCTCGGTACGGTCTTTCTGTATCCTTTAAAATGATGCCTAAAGGTCTTCTATTACTGCCGGGAAGTATTATTAAACTTTCTTATGAACGGTTCGGGTGGGTAGATAAAGAACTTAGAATTTCAAATTTAGTAATGGGTTCAGATTGTTTAGTTAATGTCACAGCAGAAGAACATAATAATGATGCGTACATAATTAAAAAAATTAGCCAGCCTACTATCGGAGAGGTAATTACTACAGGTACTCCTGTAAACTTAAACACTCCTAGTGCTCCTACAAGTCTTGCGGGTGCGGGTAAAGTGCCCGGAACTTTTGTACTTACGTGGACAAATGCTTCAGACTTTAATGTCAATACTCATACTACGGAAGTTTATGCTAATAAAACTCACAATGATAAAGATCACGCAAATACAAAATTAATAAAAGACCTTCTCACTACAGAAAGGTATGATCATACTATTGATGCTGACGACGATGCCACCACTCAGTATTTCTGGGTAAAACATGTAGTTAAACGTTCAAACGGTAAACCATCGGTTAAATCTCCATTTTCTCCTAATACTACTGCGGGTGTATCAACAGTAGCACCTATTCGTCATAAAGGAAAATGGAATATAGCAGTGAGTGCTCTACCTACAACTGCCGCTCTAGCAAATACTCGATGGGGTGATGGTACAGGAGAAAGACCTACAGTAGCCATTACAGGCGATGAGGCTTGGTTCTTTACGGGTAATCAAAATGCTCCTACAGGTCAAAAAATATGGCAATACACTGGAAGTACTTGGACAGAAATAACTCAAGCAATTCGAGGCGATGTAATGGTAGATGGTACTGTTACCACTACCGAAATTGCTAACCAAACTATTCTTGCGGCTAACATTGACCAGACCTCATCCGGAGGAAGATTTGGAGAAATCGTAGCAGCTGTAGGAACTTTTAGTGTAGTAGATACTGATGTCTTAAACGCAAACTCTGTTATTGCTCGAGAAGTGCAAGTATTTCCCTCGGGAGGCACCGCACCTACTGTAAGTGGTACTACGCTTACAGGTGCTGGTATTGACTTAAAGCAAGATGGTGATATGTATGTAGGTAGTTTTGCAGACGATAAGTATTTATTTTATGACCACTCGGAAGGTACTATGAAGTTCCGTGGAGACCTGGATATAGATGATATTACAGGCTCAAATGCAGTCTTCGCAAGCTTAATGGCAGAAGTAGCAACTATCGGTACACTAAATACTGACATGTTAGATTCTGATGCTATTGTAACTCGTGACATACGAGTAGGTCCCTCTGACGAAATAACTGCGGGTTCTTTTGTAACAGGAACAGAATACTACATTACAGAACTTGGTAATACTACTCAAGCACAATGGAACTCAGTAGCAGGAACAAGCGGGGAGACTTATAATATAGGCGGTATATTTACAGCCGCGAATGTAGGAACCGGAACAGGTAAAGCCCGTAATAGAACAACTGTAGCAAAAATTGCAGGTACAACTCTTACAGGTAAGGGTGCTCATCTAAATTCTGACGGTGACTTTTATCTTGGAGACGCGTCTGCAGATAAGTATGTATTCTGGGATCAATCTGCAGGTACAATGACTCTTCGAGGACAATTAAATGCAGGAGATATTACCGCAGGAACAATCAATGCAAATAGGATTGCTGCAGGTAGTGTTACAGCGGATAAGATTACTGCTACTAACTTAGAAGCTATCTCTGCAAATTTAGGAGATATTACCGCAGGTACGCTAAAAGGAGGCACGCTTCCAGAAGCTACTTCTGCCCCTACAGGTACTGAGTCAGGAGCTTTCCTAGATCTTGGCGTAGGTAAGATGGTTCTGGGTAATGCAAGTAAATATATTTGGTGGGATGGAACAAATCTAACAATTAATGGTGTAACTATTAGTAATGCTTCTCTAGCAAACAGCTCGGGCTTTGCAACAGAAACTTATGTTGATGACGAAATTACGGCTTTACTAGATGGAGCACCGGATGCCCTAAATACTCTAAACGAATTAGCAGCGGCCGTTAATGATGATGCTAGTTTTGCTGCTTCTGTAACTACAAGTTTAGGCAATAAAGTAGGAAATACTTCTGTCCAGGCTTTATCATCTGCTGCTAATGTTATGACAGTTAGTGGCAGTACTGTTAGCTTAGCAAGGGCAAACGGAGATACAGATACTGTAACACTACCTAATGATAATACTACATACACTGCAGGTACCGGATTAACTTTAACAGGTACTTCATTTAGTAATGATGCTCCTGATCAAACAGTGGCTCTAACGGGTGCCGGAGGCACAACAATTACAGGTACTTATCCTAATTTTACAGTAACTTCTGATAACGATAATACTCAAAGAACTGACGAAGAAATAAGAGACTTAGCGGCAGGTATTATTACAGCAGGTACTAATGTTAGTGTAGTAAAAAATGATGCTGCAAATACTGTTACAATAAGTTCTACCGATACTAATACTCAAAGAACTGATGAAGAAATTAGAGACTTAGCGGCAGGTATTATTACAGCAGGTACTAACGTTACTGTAGTAAAAAACGATGCTGCAGATACTGTTACAATAAGTTCTACCGATACTAATACTACATATTCAACAGCTACTAGCAGTGCTTTAGGTCTTGTAAAAATAGGTTACACTGAATCCGGTAAAAACTATCCTGTAGAGCTTGATAGTGGAAAGATGTATGTCAATGTACCTTGGTCAGATACTAATACTCATAGAGCTATTCATGACACACCAGTAGATAATGCTACAACAACATCTATTAGTTCTAACTGGGCTTTTGATAATGTAAAAACTACTGTACCTGCTAATGCTGTATTCACCGATACTAATACTACCTACTCAGAGGCTACTAGTAGTGCCTTAGGTCTTGTAAAAATCGGTTTTACAGAGGACGGTAAAAACTACCCCGTAGAGCTTAGCAGTGGAAAAATGTATGTTAATGTACCTTGGTCAGATACTGATACTAATACTCAAAGAGCAATTCACGACACACCAGTAGAAGATGCTACAACAACATCTATTAGCTCTAACTGGGCTTTTGATAATGTAAAAACCGCTGTACCTGTGAATGCTGTATTTACTGATACTAATACTCATAGAGCTATTGATGACTCACCCGTCGATGGGAATACTACAACATCTATTAGTTCTAACTGGGCTTTTGATAATGTAAAAACTGCTGTACCTGCTAATGCTGTATTCACCGATACTGATACCAACACTACATATAGTGCAGGTACCGGAATAACTTTAACAGGCACCTCATTCAGTAATGCTGCCCCTGATCAAACAGTAGCTCTAACGGGTGCGGGTACTACCACAATTTCTGGTACCTACCCCAACTTTACAATAACAAGTAATGCTGACAGCGGGAATGCTTCAGAGTTGGGAGGGATAGCGGCTTCTGAGTATGTTACAGATACTCATGCACAAGCCTTACATGCAACAGATGCTTTGAGTGTTTCCGGGACTACTATTACTTTAACCCGTGCAGATGATGCAACCGAAACAATAACCACACAAGATACTAATACTACCTACTCAGAGGCTACTAGTAGTGCCTTAGGTCTTGTAAAAATCGGTTTTACAGAGGACGGTAAAAACTATCCTGTAGAGCTTAGCAGTGGAAAAATGTATGTTAATGTACCTTGGTCAGATACTGATACTAATACTCAAAGAGCTATTGATGACTCACCCGTCGATGGGCATACTACAACATCTATTAGTTCTAACTGGGCTTTTGATAATGTAAAAACTGCTGTACCTGCTAATGCTGTATTCACTGATACTACCTACTCAGAAGCTACTAGTAGTGCCTTAGGTATTGTAAAAATCGGTTTTACAGAGGACGGTAAAAATTATCCTGTAGAGCTTAGCAGTGGACAAATGTATGTTAATGTACCTTGGTCAGATACTGATACTAATACTCAAAGAGCAATTCATGATACACCTACTGATGGAGCTACAACAACATCTATTAGCTCTAACTGGGCTTTTGATAATGTAAAAACTGCTGTACCTGCTAATGCTGTATTCACTGATACCGATACTAATACTACCTACTCAGAGGCTACTAGCAGTGCTTTAGGTCTTGTAAAAATCGGTTTTACAGAGGACGGTAAAAACTACCCCGTAGAGCTTAGTAGTGGAAAAATGTATGTTAATGTACCTTGGACAGATGCTAATACTCATAGAGCTATTGATGACTCACCCGTCGATGGGAATACTACAACATCTATTAGTTCTAACTGGGCTTTTGATAATGTAAAAACTGCTGTACCTGCTAATGCTGTATTCACCGATACTAATACTCATAGAGCTATTCATGATACACCTACTGATGGGGCTACAACAACATCTATTAGTTCTAACTGGGCTTTTGATAGTGTAAAAACTGTTGTACCTGCTAATGCTGTATTCACCGATACTAATACTCATAGAGCTATTCATGATACACCTACTGATGGGGCTACAACAACATCTATTAGTTCTAACTGGGCTTTTGATAGTGTAAAAACTGTTGTACCTGCTAATGCCGTATTCACTGACACTAATACTCATAGAGCTATTAGTGATACACCTACTGAAGATGCTACAACAACATCTATTAGTTCTAACTGGGCTTTTGATAATGTAAAAACTGCTGTACCTGTTAATGCTGTATTCACTGATACTAATACTACATATGTTGCCGCTACTAGCAGTACTTTAGGTCTTGTAAAAATAGGTTACACTGAGTCCGGTAAAAACTATCCTGTAGAGCTTAGTAGTGGAAAAATGTATGTTAATGTACCTTGGACAGATGCTAATACTACAAATTTTAATATTCAAGCAACAGCAAATACGGAAGCTACACAAGCAATTGCTGCAAGTGATACAATCTTATTTACGGCTTCAGGGGCTGCTGCAGTATCCCGGAACGGAAAAACTATTAATATTAGTGCTACTAATACTAATACTACATACAGTGCAGGTACAGGAATAACTTTAACAGGTAATGTGTTTAGCGCCACTTCGGCACCTGCTATTACCGATGTAAGTGGGACACCTACACTGGCGACGGGTATTACAGCGGCAGAGGTAAGAACAGCAATCGGAGCAGGTACTTCTAGTTCTGCAGGAGTAACAAGTGTAGGAGTTACAGCACCTATAGAAAGTACTGGAGGAGTTGAACCTACCATCTCCGTATCTGCAAACAGCGCAACTTCCGCAGGAGTTGTAGCTACGGGTGCGGGACAGGTAAATAAAGTTTGGAAAACAGATGCGAACGGTGTGCCTGCATGGCGTGCGGATGCGACAGGTACAAATGGTGTAACCACTATACAAGTAGGCACAAATGTACATGCTATTTCTGTTGCCGACGGTACTACCGCTACTGCTACTTTATCCGCTCATGCTAATCTAGAGGCTATAGCTGATGGAGAGGCAATAACAGGAACTCTTAGAACTCAAATTCTGCAGGCTGATACCGTAATTGCAGATTATATATCAGCAGGCGAAATAGATGCAGGTAAAATGACAATTGGAGAGACAGGCTTAAGTAGTGATAGAATGTTATTACAAAACAGTTGTTTAAAGATATTTGAAGGCACTACTTTACGAGTTCATTTAGGTGATTTATCAAATACTACTACTTAACCATGAAAAAAATAATTCTTGACATAACATCTCAACTTGGCTATAATTCTGTAATGGAGAAAATCAAATGACAGCAGCCCGCTACGACCTAGTTATCGACCAAGGTTCCGACTTTGCGATAGAATTGACAGTGAAAGAAAACGAAACCGTTAAGAACCTTAGTGGGTATAACGCACGGGCTCAAATAAGACCAACTAAGTCTTCCTCGACTTTGACAGGCACCTTTGTCTGTAGTATTCCTACGGGTACGGACGGAAAAGTACGAATGGCCTTAGGAAACAGTGTAAGCAATGGTATACCGGCAGGAAACTATCAATATGATTTGGAAATCTTTACAAGTTCCGATTTAGTAGTAACTAAACTTCTTTATGGTGAAGTAGTTCTTAATCAAGGAGTTACTAGGTAATGCCAGTTCGTGAACCACATACTAATGTTACTGTTGCAGAAAGCGTTACAAAAATAGACGTAGATAAAGCCAGCGGAGAAATTTCTTTAGGTATAAGCCAAGATCAAACTATATTGCAACTTAGAGGTATTGCTGTATCCGAGGCAGTTGCTGCGCAAATATCAATACAACCACATGGAACACTCACAGCAGGCACTGTACAAGGTGCGCTAGAACAACTAGCAGACCAGGACTTTCGATCTACCAGCGCACCTACAGGAACAAATGTTTCAGAGGGTGATACGTGGTATGATTTGGATGATAACGAAATGAAAGTATACCGCGAAATAAGCACAGGAGTTTTTGCATGGACAAACTTAGTTGTAGCAGAAGCAGACGAAACGCTTGACGCAGGGGCCTTTTAAGGCTGACCGGAGACCCTAATGGCTCAAACAATTTTAATTAAAAGAAGTACCAGTACCGCAACACCAACGGCTCTGTCCAATGGCGAACTAGCGTATTCCGCTGATAGTGATAAGTTATTTATAGGCAGACCCGGAGGCGCATCAGGTGATATAGATGCAATTGGTGGTAAATATTACACAGATATTATTACTGCAGCAACTGCAGCAAATACAGCAAGCAAACTCGTACTTCGAGACAGTTCAGGCAATTTTAGTGCTGGTACTATTACAGCGGCTTTAACAGGTAATGCATCCACAGCCACGGCGTGGCAAACCTCAAGAAATCTTAGTCTTACAGGAGATGGTACTGCTACTTTATCAGGTGTTAATGGTACAGCAGCGGTATCTGCGGCTCTTACTTTAGCAACCGTTAACTCAAATGTCGGAAGCTTTGGTTCTGCCACAGCAATTCCTGTAATTACTGTAAACGCGAAAGGTCTTATAACAGCAGCTTCTACAGCTACTATTGCTACCACTTTAAATATTACTGGCGATACGGGGTCAGACGGAGTATCTCTACTTACAGAAACTCTAGACTTTGAAGGTGGTACTGGTGTAACAACTGTAGCTTCTGACGATAAAGTTACTTTCTCTATTGGCCAGCCCGTTGCAACTACAGATAACGTAACGTTTAATAATGTTACTGTGAATGGCGTATTAAACTCTGACGATATCACTGCCACTACAATGACCGCTTCTGGTCATGTCGTTGTTCAGGGAAATCTTACTGTAAACGGTACAACTACTACTGTTAATTCTAATACTGTCGCAATTGGCGACTCTATTATGGTGCTTAACAATGACGAAACAGGCACTCCATCTGAAAACGCTGGTATTGAAATCGAAAGAGGCACCAGTACTAACGTGTCAATACTTTGGAACGAAGGAACAGACTACTGGCAGATTAATGATGGTAGCACTACTTCTAAGATAATGACTGCAGGAAACTTTGCCGCATCCTTTACAGGAATATTAGACGGCGGAACATTCTAAAAATACTTACCTTCTTGCGTATATACGCATAGTTTTAGGGGAGCCACATGGCACAAACGATTAAATTAAAGCGTTCTTCGGTCGCAGGGAACATTCCATCTACCTCAGATTTAGCCCTTGGAGAGGTAGCCATCAATACAGCCGATGGCAAAATGTACATTAAAAAAAGTGTAGACGGAACAGATTCAATTATAGACCTATCAGATTCTCCTCAAGATGCAATTCTTCAAGAGTATCAATTTACCGCCTCAGCAAACCAAACAACTTTTAGTGGAGCAGATGATAACAACGACACGCTCTACTACACTGCGGGTGCGGTACAAATCTTTCTAAATGGTATTCTTTTAGACTCTGGAGTAGACTATACAGCTACTAGTAATACCAGCATAGTACTTGCAGAAACCGTAGACGCAAACGATTATTTACAAGTTTTTGCCTTCAAACAAAAAATTAGCGGTGGAAGTGTTACTGTAAATACTTTTACAGGAAACGGCTCTACTACTGCTTTTACTCTTTCCGTTAATCCTGGCGATGAAAACAATACTCGCGTATTCATTGACGGTGTATACCAGTCAAAATCAAACTACTCTGTAAGTGCTACAACCCTTACATTTACTACTGCGCCTCCTACTGGCACCGCAATTGAAGTTGAAAGCGGCAATAGAGACGTAGCTTTAGACACCACTACAAACCTCGATTTTCCTGATAACGTAAAGTTAAGACTTGGTACAAGTCAGGATCTACAGATTTACCATGATGGTAGTAATTCACATATAAAAAATACTGGCTCATTATATGTAGCTAGTGAGACCTCGGGTGATTTATATCTAAGATCAGATGATGATATATTTATTCAGCCACAAGGGGGAGAAAACGGAATTACTTTAACTGGTGATGGCGCAGTCACTCTTTACCATAATAATGTTGCTAAGCTATCTACAGATGCTCAAGGTATTAATGTAACAGGTGGAATAGATGTAGCAGATATTACTGCCACTGGAAATATTAGTTTAAATAGTGATAATGGTACAGCCTATTTTGGTGCTGGAGCAGATTTAAGAATTTATCATGATGGTAATCATGCTAGGATTAGAAATACAACAGGCAACTTTAATATACAGACTGATACTTTTCATATTACTGATAGTGGTAATGTTGCAGCTTCTTTCGTAGTTAATAAAACAGGTAGTACAAGCCTAAAATATAATCAAGCCGAAAAGTTAGCTACCTCTAATACTGGAATTACAGTTACAGGCACAGGTACATTCTCAGGCAACGTTGATATTAACTCAGACGGTGGTCAGTTACAGTTTGGTGCTGACAATGATATGCAAATCTACCATAATGGTGCCAATGGCGAAATCAATGTTCCAGCAACTGACTTTACAATTGATGCTGGTGGTGACATCATTCTTGATGCTGATGGCGGTCAAGTATATTTCCAAGACGGAGGTGTGTTACACGGCTCTATTGATATGACAAGTGGTTTTATCTTCAGAAATCATGTTTCTGATGCAGATGTACATATTCAAGGCAACGATGGCGGCTCAAATATTAATGCCCTCACCCTCGATATGAGTCAAGCCGGACGTGCAACCTTTAACGAAGGCATAGTTCTCAAATCATCTAAGGCCGGCGACTTTGGTGTAAACATCAACACCGCAGCTGGTGACTCGATGAAGTTGCAAGTTGTTGATACGGGTACAGCGGGCAATGCACATGGATCAATTGAGGTTAGCGATGGCAACCTAACATTAGATGTTGCAGGAGACATTATCCTTGATGCAGATGGCGGAGATATTGTTTTTAGAGATGCAGGTTCTTCTAAATTATTTATTTCTAATAGCTCAGATGACGTACTGTTTACAAATGGAGTACAAGACAAAGACTTAATATTTAAAGGTTATGACGGTACAAGTTTAATTACAGCCCTCACCCTTGACATGTCAAATGCAGGTGCGGCAACGTTTAATTCTACGGTTACAAGCACAGGGCTTACTTTAAACAATAACACATATGCTCAACTGCAATTAACTGGAACGAATGAAACATGGATTAATTTTGGTGATGCGTCCGACTCAGATGTAGGTCAGATTCATTACACGCATTCAACCAACAAAATGAATTTTAAAACTAATGCCACATCTGCTTTGACATTAGACTCATCAGGCAACGTCAACATCCCCACCGGCTCCCTTATGGTGGGAGCAACTACTGCGCCTACTCATAAGCTAGAAGTGGTTGGTAACGCGATGTTGTCAACATCAGACGGTTTCATGTATTTATCTAACGTAGGCGTAGGTAATGCAGGGATTTACGTTCGAGGTATTGGTCAAAACGGTACATTAAGAAGTCACACTACAACAGATTTTAGATGGGAAGTTACTGGTGGCCAAAAAATGCTACTTAACTCTAGTGGCTTAGATGTAACAGGTTCAGTCACTACTGACGGTATTATTAACAGTCTGGCTTCTGAGTTTTATGCCTCGCACGGCGGGTTAGTTGGAACAGGGTCAACGGCTAAAGTTTATGCGACAGGGTCAGCCTTTGATGGAATAAACGGTTCTTTAGTTTTGCAAAGCCGACCGACTGCTGGCGCTGATGTTTATGTCGCGGCAGGAGCAACGCCCAAAGTTGTAGCTAAATTCCTTGACGGCGGCGATGTGCACTTTTTTGAGGACACTGGGGTAACGCCAAAGTTTGTATGGGATGCGTCTGCGGAGTCGTTAGGTATCGGAACTACTGCGCCTGAAGGTCAGTTGACTTTACAGAATGACGATGCTTCTTTAAGAATAAGGTCTAACACTACGACAGCCAAAGGTTTAACCCTTAGATACAACCATGCAGGAAACTTTGGGCATTTACTTGTAGACCATCAAGGTAACAATCAGCTTGATATGAAGTATCACGCTCTGTCGCACACTTTTGGACGTAGCGATAGTTTGCAGTTTATGACCATCAACTCATCAGGCAACGTTGGTATTGGTACAAGTTCGCCTAGCTCCTTTTCTGCCAATGCGAGTAATTTAGTTGTTGGCTCTGGTTCGGGTACAGAAGGTATTACAATTAATAGCGGTACAGCAAATTACGGAGTTATTTACTTTGCTGATGGCACTTCTGGTAGTGCCGCTTACGCAGGAAGCATAAACTATAACCACGCTGATAACAGTATGAGGTTAGGCACTAATGGCTCTACTACCGATGTAGTCATAGACTCGTCAGGCAACGCCACATTCTCAGGTAGCGTGACTACAGAAAAAACAGCAGTCAATTACAGTTCTGGTGTATTTACTTCTCCGCACCTTGCGTTAAAAGCAAGTGTTCAGCCTGATGATAATGACGGTTTTGTTGGGGCAACTTTTGCAACAAGTGATTCTAATAACTATGGATATAGTTTAGGAGCAGAAAGAACCTCGGGCGGTAATGGTGACTTTGTACTGACGCATCATTTTAATAGCGCAACTGGTAGTGAAAGACTCAGAATCAACTCGTCCAACGCCACATTCTCAGGTAGCGTGACAGCACCTAAATTTATAATGACAGGCGGCAGTCAGATAGGCCAAGACTACGCATACTTAAAAAGTAATAGTACAACTACTGCAAGTTTAACTCTTAGAAAAGATTCAACAGGTGCAGATTCAATAGACTTTTTGCAACTTAGAAGTGATGGTAATGGTCTTATTGGAAAAATTGAGGGAGATGGAGATATTTCCTTTAAGAACGCAACATTCTCAGGCACAATCTCCTCGGGTGCTATTACAAGCACAGGTCTAAACAGCACTTCAGGTACAGTTCAATATACAGATGGCGGTTCAGTGTTTGATAGTTCTGATGCAGATGGTTATCCACGATTTACTGTTACAAATGGTTCAGCACAATTAGGTTTATTTAGAGCAGGTAATTCAGCAGGTGGTTCTTATATAGGTGCGGACTCTAGTAAGCTATTAAGAGTTTATAACTCTTCTTTTAGTCCTAAGTTTGATATTGATACTAGTGGTAATGTAACTGCTTTAGGTAGCGTGACAAGCACAGGGCTTGTTTTAAACGGTGGTAGAGCTGCAGAAGGTGTTACAGCCGCAGGAACTTATGCTGAGTTAACAAGAGCTTCTGGAGGCGACCTAGGTTTACTCTTTAATAAAGACACTTCAAAATGGCTTATAGGTATTGATAATAGTGATGGAAATGCCGCTAATTTAAGATTTATGTATGGAGCCTATAATGCATCGATTCATCCAGGTTTTGGTTCAGACTACTCAGGTTTAAATTTAACATATCAAGGCCGAGTAGGTGTAGGAACTAGATACCCAGGAGCAGAACTTGAAGTAGCAGGAACAGCTCTCGTAGAAAACGCAAAATTAAAAGCAATCGCTGCAAGCAACTCAGACACAGCAGTTGACGTATTCGTCTATGACACACGCAAAGATAGCGATGGGGGTGCATGGAGAAAGCGCACACAACATACAAGTTGGTATAATGAAACACTCAACACATCTATTCGTGGAGCAAGAAAAGAATTTCCAAGTGTTGCTGTGATTGTTGCAGAAACCGGTGGGATCACGATCTATGATGGTGATGATCCTGACCTGCCGATGTGGATGGTAATTAGTGGTTCAGGTATTAGATACGGAACCGTTACAGCCGGATTAGA
>Ga0206682_10003804_pt1 | contig 12642 bp, 7 predicted proteins | sample M240m12015metaG_FD_155444 | JGI IMG/M metagenome (GOLD analysis project Ga0206682, IMG submission 155444) | Ammonia-oxidizing marine archaeal communities from Monterey Bay, California, United States - M2 40m 12015 | ecosystem: Environmental > Aquatic > Marine > Intertidal zone | place: USA... | reverse complement strand
AGTTGGGTGTTACGCGTACACGCGCGCCCCTCAGACCCGCGCGCGCTTCGCCGCGGGCTAAAATGCGCCGTCGTGATCGAGGAAACGACCCTCCGATGGTGTCGTCGACGTTCGTCGTCGTCCTCGTCGGCGTCGTCGCCCGCGCGAGCGCGCAGACCCACGCGCACCAACACCATCGAGGCGAAACGAGCCACGGCGACGGAAACTTTGTCACCTTCCCACCGTCGTTCGCGTTCGGCGTCGGAACGTCGGCGTGGCAGATCGAAGGAAACGGTGGTGATCGCCCGCGATCGGTGTGGGACGCGTTCGTGAGCGAACTAGGAGAGGAGAAGAGAGTGGAGGCGGAGCGCGGGATCGGCTTTCACGAGCGATACGCGGCGGATGCGCAAATGATGGCGGATGCGGGAGTGAAACATTTCAAAATGTCCCTGAGCTGGCCGAGGTTGATGCGCGCCGACGGGAGCGCGATCGATGAAGGGTTCGAGTATTATCAGAACGTTTTCGGGGCGCTACGCGAGCGAGGCGTGGAACCGCACGTGACGCTGTTTCACTGGGACACGCCGATGTGGTGCTGCGCCAACGAAACGATCGCGAGCGGGCGTGGGAGCGTGTGCGAAGGAGCTTGGGTGAAGGATGAAATCTTGAAAGATTTTGAGAAGTACGCGGATGCGGTGTTTAGTAGACTCGGGAAGGGGATAAAATATTGGACCACAATTAGTGAGCCAAAAACCGTCGCAGAGATGGGCTACGGTGCGGGCCTTCACGCGCCTGGGCGTCGGAGCGTGGAAGAACAACTTAAAGTGGGGCATAATATGTTGCGTGCACACGCTTTGGCGGTGGCGCTCTATAGGGAGAAATATTCCCAGTTTGGAGGGAAACTTTCAATCAATTTGAATAGCGCTTGGGTCGAGCCGGCGTCGGATTCGCCGGACGACGTGCGTGCGGCGGCAAACGCGATGGATGAAGAGCTTGGATGGTTTGCCGATCCTATTTATAAAGGTGACTATCCGGCGAGCATGCGGGCGAGATTGGGGAGCTTTCTTCCGGAGTTCACCGAGGAGGAGCGCGTGCTCGTGAAAGGGAGCGTCGATTACTTTGCGCTCAATCACTACACGTCCTACTTCGCCAAGCATGTGACCGACGCGCAAGCTTCGTCGCAGCTTGGTTTGAGCGGCAGACCTCAGCCGTGGGAGATCACACTAGAGTCAGAAAAGAGCAAGAAACCAATCGGCAAGGAGGCGCAAAGCGACTGGTTGCACATCGTGCCGTGGGGATTAGAAAAGGTTTTGCTGCACATCAAGGACAGATACGACGATCCAGCGATCATGATCTCGGAGAATGGCGTCGATATCGCCGAGAGGGGCGATATCGCGGAAACTCTGGACGACACAACGAGAGTCAAGTTTATCGATGCCTATCTCGGAGCCGCTCGCGAGGCGATGCGTAAAGGCGCAAACGTTGTGGGGTACTTTTATTGGTCGATGTTCGACAACGTCGAGTGGGTGGATGGGCGATCGAAACGATTTGGTTTGGTTTATGTCGATTACGACGGCAAGTACGGCGAAAAGATGAAGCGCTATCCAAAGAAATCTCTCGAGCACTTCTCCTCCTACATGCGAGGAGAGCACGCCGAAGAACCAACCCTCGGTGCCGCGCGCGTGCGACACTCGCTCGAAGACTCTTTCGTTCAAGTCGATCCGAAGCGTCAGGGCGAAATCTTCGCATTGCAAGGCATGGCGTTGACCATCGCCTGCGTCTACGCCGCGGCAGCGGCGTTCGCCGGCGGCGTCAAAATCGTCGAGCAAGACGTCGAGCAAGACGAACGCTCGTCCCTCGTCTGACGCCATCGCCCACGATCGACACATAGCAAACAAATTCGCTTAAACGAGTAAACAGTTGAGACTTAGCGCGCGTTGAAACAATCACATGCACGGTATTGAACCATGGCGTGTACACGAGTCTCCGAAGACTCGCGTGCTTCGGGCGCTCCGCGCCATCGCGTCCACGTCGACGCGATGTGACCTTCGCCACGATCTCGCCCTCCTCGAGCGAGGTTTCGCGAACGCGCTTGCTCGCGACGAGCTCCGGCGCCGCGCAAAGCTTCGCGAGACGACTCGCAGCCGCGCGCGCACATATCGCTCGGTCGCCCGCGTCTTGACCGGGCGCGAGCGCGATTTGCGCGAGCCGCGCGAAATTTCGGTCCCCCGCGACGCGCGCGTTCTCCGCCACGCGTCGTTGGCGTCGCAGAAACTTTTTCACGTGCGTCTTCTTCGTCATGCCTCCATGTGACGTTTCGTCTCGGCGTCTCGACCTTGTGACGCGGCCTCGGACGCGCGCGAGGGCACCTCGGCACTCTGCGACGCGCGCGCGACTCGGCGCGGTCGTCGCGGACGCGTCGCGAAAGAAGAAAAAAAGTCGAGCATCGAACCGCGCGTCGTTCGAGCGCCGCGCCGCGGCGCGCGCGACGCGCGGACGCGCGAGATGGGGCGCGTTGAAGCGGCGTTTCTCGGCGCCGGATCCCGCCTCGGGCGGCGCCTCGGGCGTCGCGCGCGCGACTAGCAAGACACGAAAACGAAGGAAAGAAAGCGGGTACGAATTCTTTTGAATCGATGTGCGCGGCGATGGACGCGCGCGCGCGCGTTCGCGCGCCGACTCGCGCGATCGTCGTCTCCGAGACGGGCCGCGCAGACTGACCCTCGCGCAGAGGCCGACGCCAGAAGACACGCGAAACAAGGCGGCGATAGCGTACAAACTATCGCTCGCCTGCGGCAGGTTAACCCAGGGTTGACCCAGGGTTGACCCAGCCGCAGTACTACACCCTCGCGGCGCGAGGACGCGAAGGAGGGATAGCTCGCTCGCGCGATCTCGTCGAACGACCTAGAGCCCTCGAAAGTAGCGATTGTAGTACGTCGCGTCACTCGCAGCCTCGCGCGATGCTTCGAGTCGCCGCCGCGCGCGCGGTCGCGCGCACCCTCGCCCCCGCGAGCGTCCGCGCCGCCCGCCCGCGCGCGCGCGACGCGCGCCGGGCGCCGTCTCGTCGCGCGGCCGCCTCGTTCGCCGCGAACGACGACGTGCGCGCGATAAAACTCGCGCCGTACTGCGAACTCCTCACGCGGTCGAACGACGCCGAACGACCGCTCGCGATATGCGTCGGATGGTTTGGAGCGTCGTTGAAACACGTGAAGAAGTATGCGGCGATGTACGTCGACGCGAATTGCGACGCGGTGGCGATCGCGCCGCCGAGCGCGGCGATGCTCGTGCCGGCGGCGGTCGATGCGTACGCCGACGTAATCCTGCGAGCGCTCGCGCGGCACGTTCGCGGAAAGTGCGTCGTGCACGTGGCGTCGAACGGAGGGTTCATTTTCGCTGGAAATTTAATGCTCAAGGCGGCGAACGGCGACGCGACGGCGCGCACGATTTTTGAGCGGACGAAGGGCGTCGTGTTCGATTGCGCCCCTGGAAATTTGCGGCCCGATATCGTGGCGCGGGCGTTCGCGGCTGTCGTTGGAGGCGCGAGCGCGACGAGTGAGCCATCGCCGTATTTCGAGGTGTTTGCGTCGTGGTTGTTAGGGAGAAGGGTTCTCAGCGAACGTTTGCTGAGGATCGATGAGTTGTGGGGCAAGGCGGGAGCGCCAGAGTCAATCTTGTTGCGTTGCCCGTCGATGTTCATGTACAGCGAAGCCGACGTACTGATTTCCCCACGCGAGATCGAGGCTTTCGCGACGCTCAGACAAGACCAAACCGGTCACAGGAGCACTCTTCACAAGTACGACGACGCTGGGCACTGCGAAATTGGCCGCGACGACTACGAAGATTACAAGAGCAAGGTGACCGATTTCTTAGAGCGCGTCGTGCATTCGGCGGCGTAGCATTTGTTGTATTATTTTCTAGATTTCTAGTCATCGCGGCGTCTAAGTTGATGTTGTTTGCGAGCGCACGCGCACGAGGTCTTTGATTTCTTTCACGAATGATGCGTTTGCGAGTAATTCTTCACACGCAACATGGATTCTGAACCGCCAGTAATGTTTGGGATTCGTTGGGTCGTTGATTGTTTCTTCCAGCGCTGGTCGCTTGGCGTATCGTTCGTCGAGCGCAAGAACGTCTTGAATCGGGAAAATAGCCAGCACGCTCGGACTTTCGATGTGCTGGGTGAGAATTCGGCGCATCACACTCGGCGTGCACGCGTCGTCATTTCCGCACTGAAACATCTCGTCGTATCGCGCACGGCGTTCGGCGTCTTCTTCCCACCACGCTCGCGTGGTCATGGTGTCGTGACAAGAAGGCGAGCAAACCGTTAAGTATGAATACGTGTGCGGGCGACCGAATTCTGAACTTTCGCCCACGGGAGGCATGCGCTGAATGCGTAAACCTAGAATACCAAGTTCATCCATCACAGGCGGCACGCACATCGGTGTGAAGCCGAGGTCTTCTCCACACACGAGCATTTCCGTCGATTTCAACAGCGCGGGTAACACTTTTCGTGCTTGCTTACGCCATGTGTTCGTTTGACGGCCGAAATAGTAATCGTTCGACAAATCTCTGAGCGCGTCTCGCATCCAGCCTTCGAGCGCTTGGAAAGACGTCGTCTCTTCGAGCCCGAACCGAGGATAGAAATGGTCGATATTCTCCACGTCTGTCAAGAGGCATCGGTTTTGAAACAGTTGCATCAATCCAGCGCGAACCAAGAGTTGTTCGTCGTTGAGATGCATCGGGAAATCTCCGCGAGGTTTCGTTGCGGCAAAAATAGCCTGTTCAGTGTCAAACTCACGTCTGAACTGCCATAATCCGCGCTGATCATCGACCTCGATCATGTATCGATACGCGATTTCGTGCACGTTTTCTCCGAAAAGCACCTCTAACTCGTGCCATTGGATATAAGGCTGCGTCAGACGATTGAGATCCCACAACCCACGCGCCGCGAGCTCGTCGCGCGTGAGCGGTAGCGACGGCCTGAACCGACCCATGCGCCCAGTTGTAGCGCTCGCGGGAAGTTCCCATATTCGGAAGAATCCTAAGATATGATCGATACGAATCGCGCTGAAGTACTGCTCCAAGTGTTGCATGCGAGCTCGCCACCAGGCGTAGTCGTCCTCAGCCATAGTTTCCCAGTTGTACGTCGGGAATCCCCAGTTCTGTCCGTTTGCATCAAAAGCATCGGGCGGCGCGCCCGTGGAAGTATCCATGCGGAACAAACGTGGGTGCATCCACGTATCGACGCTGCGTTTGTCCACGCCGACCGGAAGATCGCCTTTCAAAATGACACCCTTTGACTTGGCGTATTGCGCCGTCGTAACCAGTTGGGTGTGCAAATTGTACTGGAGGTAAAAAAAGAATCGTGTCGACTCGTACAAATCGCCTCCCGGGCAATCAATCTTGTCCAAAATTTCTTTCGAGAACGTGGCGAACACACCCCAACGCCAATGTTCAGCCGTACCGAACAAATCTCGAAGTACGCAAAAGACGCCGTACGGTCGCAGCCACGATTCATTGGCTTTATAAAACGTTTGAAAATCATCAGACGCGAGAACCTTTTCGCCGTCGGTATAATAGGCTCGACGCGCGAACGAAAGTTTCTCCTTTACCGTTGCCTCGTAGTCGATCTCTTTCAAGTCCAACGCCACGCGCGCGGCTTCGATTTCCTCCGCGAGTTCCGCCGTGACGCCGGATAGCTCTTGCACGCGCAGATACATGACGTGAAGCGCGTGCACGGAGAGCGACGAGTACGGATAAGAGTCCCAAAAAGTGCCGTACACGCACGTGTCATTTACCGGCAACACCTGCACCACGGACATCCCAGTCGTCGACGCAAAGTCCACCATTTGACGCAAATCCACAAAGTCGCCGCACCCGACGCTCTGCGCCGTGCGCACGGAGAAGACGGGAAGCGCCATTCCCGAACCTTTCCAAACCCCGCCGTGGGTGAAGACGCCATCGCGATGAATCAATCGTCTTTCTACCGCGTTTGCGACGTCCCCGTCGTCGCTCAGCGAACACTCTCGCGCGCCTCGAGCGTCCTCCACGACGTCGTCGCCGTCCCGAAGGGCGTACGAGTACTCAAACGGCAACTCGGACGCGTCTACTTGGAACTCGATCGTCCACACGTCCGTTCCCGCGCGTTTGCCGAGCGAGCGCTCACTTTTCAAAGCCGCGCACGACCCACGCACGACGACGCGCTGGGATTTCGTCGCACGAGGCGCCTTAATCTCCAACCGCACGTCTACTCCGGCGCGCCCGCGCTTCGCCGGCGTCGTCTCCCCATTCGTCTCGCACCGATCTCCCACGACTTCGTGCGCCAAATCCCCGCGTCCCACGTACTCCGGCGTCACCACGCTCGCGAACGCCTTGCGTTCGAACACGTGCTCCGCCGTGGCGCGCGAATTCCACTCGTCCGCGCACTCCACGCCTCGCTCGCCGCGCGTCCCGCGCCCGTCCTCCAACTCCAACGTCCGCACCTCCCCGTCCCACGCGATCACGTGTTCGCGCTCGTCGATCACCGCGTACCTATACTCGATCGTCCTCCTCCCGTTCGCGCTTTTCCCGCTCCCGAGCCCTCCGTCCTCCGCGCGCGTCTCCGCTCGCCACTCGAGCTCGCGTTCGCCGCGTCCCGCCCGACACCGCATCCGCAGCCCTCTCGCCGGGTTCCATCGTCCCAGCGCCGCGTCCGCGCCGCACACCACGAGATTCTCCCCCCAATTCGTCCAGTACGACGTTCGAAACGCGATCGTCGTCCCATCGCGCGCGCGCGTCGCCGTCGCGCCCGACGCCGTTAATCCGTCCGCGTCCTCGTCGGCGTCTTCGCGCCGTCGTTCCGTCGTCACCGTCGCGAGCGTCGCGTCGAGCGCGCGCGCGAGCGATGCGACGTCGTTCGGCGCGTCTCTCATCTCGCGCGCGCGCGCGATCGACGCCGCGGCGGCGAGTGACGGACGCGATTCGCGCGCGCGCGATTCGCGATCGGTCGCGCGCGGTCGGTCGTCGTATGTGCAAACAGTGAGGAGTTGGTGTTTCGGTGCCGCCGCGCCCGCGCGCGACGGCACACGTCGACGCCTCGCGCGCGAGCGATGCGCGCGACGACGGCGACGTGCGCGCGCGCGATGCGGTGCGGACTGTCCAGAGCGCTCGACGCGCGAGGGCCGGGCGCGACGCGCGCGGCGGGCGCGACGCGACGACGCGCGACGACGACGCGGCGCGCCGCCGGCGGCGGGACGACGACGGACGACGACGACGACGACGCGCGCGCGCGGGCGAGCGGGACGTCGGCGATCGAGATGGAGCGCATGGACCGCGAGGCGCGGACGTACGCCACGGCGTGGGCGAACGAACTGGCGAGCACGCTGTCGGAGGACGCGAGGGCGCTGGAGCGAAGGCTGTTCGGCGACGAAGGCGGCGCGAGCGAGCGCGGCGAGGACGAAGACGAAGACGCGAGCGAGGAAGAGACGGTCGGGACGAGCGGGAGGAAGGGGAAGGCGCGCGCGGACGCGAGAGTGCGAAGGAAGACGCGACGAGATTGGAGTAAAGTGCCGGACGAGGCGCTGCCGAGAGTCGCCGTCGTGGGACGGCCAAACGTGGGGAAGAGCGCGTTGTTTAATAGACTCACTGGAACGAAACGGGCGATCGTGTACGACGAGCCGGGGGTGACGCGAGATCGGATGTATGTGCGCGCGTATTGGGGCGAACACGAGTTCATGATGGTGGACACGGGCGGGTTGGAAAATTTACCGGCCAATCCCGAGGGTGGGCCGAAGACGGACACCGTCGGCGGCGTCGAAATCTTACCTGGGATGATCGAGGCGCAGGCCGCGGAGGCTGTGCGAGAAGCGTCTGTGCTCATTTTTGTCGTCGACGGTCAAGTTGGGCTGACGGCGGCGGATATGGATATTTTCGCCTGGTTGCGTCGCACGCACTCGAAAATACCGCTCCATCTGGCGGTGAACAAGTGCGAGAGCACGACGAAGGGGGAGGACCAAATCCTCGAGTTTTGGTCTTTAGGCGACGTTACCCCACTCGCTGTTTCCGCCATCAGCGGCACCGGGACCGGGGAGCTTTTGGATAACATGTGCGCGACTTTGCCGCCGCCTCCGCAAGTCTCCGAGGATGAAAACGCAGAGGAGGAAGATATTCCCGTCACAGTCGCCATCATCGGCCGACCGAACGTGGGGAAGAGTTCGTTGTTGAATGGTTTGGCCGGTGAAGCGCGATCGATCGTGAGCGACTTTTCTGGTACCACACGAGACAGCATCGATACCTTGGTCGAGGACAAGTACACGGGGCGAAAGTTTACACTCATCGATACGGCGGGCATTCGGCGACGAACTCAAGTGAAATCCGGCACGGATGGAGCCGAAAAACTCAGCGTCGGTCGCGCTTTGCAAGCGATGAAGCGTGCAGACGTAGTGGTGCTAGTTATAGATGGTACTGAAGGACCGAGCCAACAGGATTTTGTACTCGCCGAGCGCGCCACGCAAGAGGGCTGCGCCATCGTGTTGTGCATCAACAAGTGGGATTTGGTGGACAAGGATACGCACACGATGAACAAGTATACGGACGATATGCGATTAAAGTTGCGTGTGTTTGAATATGCCGAAATTGTGTACACGTCTGCGCTCACTGGACAGAGAATCCAAAAGATTTTAGACGCCGCGCAGGTGGCGAGCGAGAATCACCGCAAACGTCTCACCACGGCGACGCTCAACTCTGTCGTACAAGAGGCGACTTTGTGGAAGCTCCCGCCGTCGAGAAACAGCAGAAAGGGTAAGATTTATTACATCACGCAAGCGTCGATACGTCCACCGACGTTCGTCTTTTTCGTGAACGACCCCAAGCTGTTTCCGGACACGTACCGTCGGTACATGGAGCGCCAACTGAGAGAGAACATCGGCTTCCCGGGAACTCCGATTCGCTTGCTGTGGAGAGGAAAGGGCGTCGAAAAAGGGCCGAGGAAATAAATAGAAGCGATTGCGTAAATGTATTAAGATGAGAAGCTATGATAATTTTGAATAACCTGACGCGCGCGGCGGTGTTGAGCGCTTTGCGTTGTACAACAAGAATTGAATCGAAGTCGCCGTCTCGTCGCGCGACGACGCGACGAATCTTCCCTCCTCAGATGACCAGTAAGCACACGATCACCAGGGTTCCGATGGCGAGCAGATATCGCGATAGCAGCAACTGACTCGCCTGTTCCGTGCTCAATTCGTCGCTGCTCCTCAAACCCAGCAACGTCGCCAGTCCCGCCGCCGATTCCAGCGGCGGCGCGCCGCCTCCCTCGCGCTTCGCCCCCCCCCTCGCGGTGTTCGCCCCGAACCCGTACAGCGGGATCAACATATCCTTCGTCATCTCTCCCTTGCACACCGGGCACGCCACGTTATCGCCGACGCTCAGCCACGTGTTGATGCATCGCCAGCAGTACAAGTGCCCGCACGGCGTCACCACCGGCTCCCGCGCGACTTCGAAGCACACGTTGCACTCAAATTTTTCCTTCGTTCCTCCCTCCCCATCGCCTCGCGCGACGTCCGAATCGAACGACGCGCGCGACGTTCGCCTCACCGCGCCCGCGCTACGTCTCCGCGCGCCCTCGTCCTCGCCCGCGTCTCGCGTCGTCGTCGCCCCGTCGCCGCGCCCTCGTCCCCGCGCCGACGTCGTCGCTCGCCCCGACGTCGTCGCGCTCGCGTCCGCGTCCATCGTCCCCGTCGACGCGCTCCGTCGCGACGTTTTTCTCGCCGTCGCGCGCGCCATGTCGTCGGCGTCGTCGCCGCGCGGCGCGTTCGCGACGCTTCGGATCGCGACGCTTCGGCGCGCGCCGATCGACGCGCCTCGGCGATCCGTCGCGTCGCGCGTCGCGCGCGCCGATCGAGGTCGACGCGCGGCGATCGCGCGTCGTCGCGCGCGCGCTCGTCGCGCGCGCGCGTGTGTGGACGCGCGCGACGGATTCGATTCGCCGCGTCGGATGCGCGTCGCGGCGCGGCGACGCGACAGGGCGACGCGCGACGCGCGCGCATCCTCGATGACGCCGACGACGGCGACGCGCGTCGCGACGCCGGCGACGCGCGCGACGGACGCGACGCGCGCGCGAGCGACGACGAGGCGCAGAGGCGAGACGGCGCGACGACGCGCGAGCGACGCGCGCGCGCGAACGACGACGGCGCGCGGCGCGAGACGCGAGAGCTCGGACGCGCGCGCGACGACGGGGACGGCGGCGAACGACGCGCGCGAAACGGCGGCGCGGCGAGGGACGACGCGCGCGAGGGCGAACGCGAGGGCGAACGCGGCGACGACGCGCGAGGACGAGACGACGACGACGAGGTATCGAATGGTGGTGGTGTCGCTCGTGGCGTTCGCGCTGATGCTGTGCAACGCGGATCGGGTGATCATGGCGGTGGCGGGGGTGCCGCTGGCGGCGGCGAACGGGTGGGGCGAACGCGCCGTCGGGTTGGTGCAGAGCTCGTTCCTGTGGGGGTACGCGCTGACGCCGCTCGTCGGCGGGATGTTGGCGGATAGATACGGTGGGAAGGTGGTGCTCGGGGCGGGTATCGCGGTTTGGTCGCTGGCGACCGTGGCGACGCCGTTCGCGGCGACGAGCGGAGGCTTGGCGCCGCTGCTCGTCGCGCGCGCGGTCATGGGGCTGGGGGAGGGCGTGGCGTTGCCGTGCATGAATAACGTCATCTCCCGGTGGGTGCCGAGGACCGAGCGTTCGCGCGCGGTGGCGATTTCTATGGGAGGATTTCAAAGCGGTTCGATGATTGGCTTGCTCGCGGCGCCCGCGCTCCTGGCGAGAGGCGGCGTTCCCGGACCGTTCATCCTCTTCGGCGCGCTCGGTTTGGCGTGGGCGGCGATTTGGCACTTCGCCGCGACGACGTATCCCAAAGATTGCAAAATGGTGGGCGCCCGCGAGTTGAATTACATCGTCGACTCTCCCGGAGGCGCGCTCACGTCGTCGTCGTCGACGCTCAAGGACGCGGCGCCTCCGCCCTTTAAATTATTGCTGTCCAAAGCCCCGACCTGGGCGTGCATCATCGCCAACTTTGTCAATAACTGGGGTTTTTTCATCCTTCTGGCGTGGATGCCGCTCTATTTCAAGCAAGTCGTCGGTCTTAACCTCAGAGAAGCCGCGTGGTTTAGCGCGCTTCCGTGGGCCACCATGGCGGCGAGCGGCGTCGTCGCGGGAACATTGGCGGATAACTTGATCAACTCTCGCGGTTGGTCGGTGACTGCGACGCGCAAATTCATTCAAGGCGTCGGTTTCATCGGTCCTGCGATTTGTTTGATCATTCTGGCCGCGTATGGAGCGCAGATGACGGCGGCGCGCGCGGTGACGACGCTCACCGTCGCGTGCGGGTGCACGGCGTTTACGCAAGCGGGATTTTTGGTCAACTTTCAAGAGATCGGCCCGAAATACGCAGGCGTGCTGCACGGCATGGCGAACACCGCGGGGAGTATCGCGGGAATGGTTGGAACGTACGCCACCGGCGCCGTGTTGGAGGCCACGGGTGGGAACTGGAGCGCCGTACTCTACATAACCGCCGTCGTCTACGCCTTGGGCGCGGCGACGTGGTTGACGATGAGCACGGGCGAGCGCGTATTTGATTGATTTAGTAATAATGCAAACAATGTGATAATATTATCATAAAGTACAACATTTGCCGAAGACCGCAAACGGAGCGATTATCGACAGCGTTCGTCGTCTTGAACGTCTCTTTCGCTCGCGCTAATACATTAGCGGCGTGTTTTCATCGGCGACTCGGTTTAAGTGGCGTCGACGTCGGACTTCGGCCACGATGAGAGCGAGGTTGAGTCCGACGGAGACGGCGGCGAGCGCTGGAACAACCCTCGAGTGGGACGGCTGCGCGTCGCCAAGCTTCCTCGAGCGGAAGGCTCCAGCGTCTGGGCGTTCGGCCCGAGCGGCGCCCAAAGACCCTGGGCGTTCTTCCGAAGCGTTCGGCGGCGGGCATGAGCAGGCGTGTGGCTGAGGTGCTGGAACTGGTGTAAAGCTGTCCTCGCCGCCCGCCGCGCCCGGCGTCGCTAACGTCGCGAAGACCATCGCGAGCGTCGCGAACAATCGCGCGCTGAGCCAACCGTTACGAGCGCGCCGCGTCGTCGCGCGCGCCATCGTCGATTCCCATCGGCCGAGTTGATGAAGCGATAGATCGTGTCACGATCGCACTCGTCCGAGGCGTTCGCGCCGGATCGTCGCGCGTCGAGACGTGACGATTGCAGCGCGTCGCTTTGATCGGCGGCGCCACGTCAGACACATGGGTTATGGGCGCCTATTTAGCCTATTTACGTGCCGGTGCGCGCGTTTGACGATCGGTTGGTTGACGATTGATGGCGAGCGCGCGTTCGATTGATTCGAAGTAGTGATGCTCATTATTTTCGTTCGAAGGGACATGGATCTTTCGCTGGGAGGTGGTGTTGAATGAACACCAATTTTGCGCGGTTGACCCGCACAATTGGTTTAAAGACAACCGAGTTTAAAGCTCAGCGGTCTATACTTTTTCTTTTTTGATTGTTTGTTTGAGAGTGAAACACCTTAGAAAGGATACGTCACCGGGCGCTTACGCGCGCTCACCTCGGATGCGGCGGGCGAGTTGGACGTCCTTCGGCATGATGGTGACGCGCTTGGCGTGGATGGCGCACAAGTTCGTGTCTTCG
>Ga0206682_10003803_pt1 | contig 12643 bp, 11 predicted proteins | sample M240m12015metaG_FD_155444 | JGI IMG/M metagenome (GOLD analysis project Ga0206682, IMG submission 155444) | Ammonia-oxidizing marine archaeal communities from Monterey Bay, California, United States - M2 40m 12015 | ecosystem: Environmental > Aquatic > Marine > Intertidal zone | place: USA... | reverse complement strand
ATGCTTTTTGGTCCCATGCTTTTATAGAGTAGGGTGGATTGGCCAAAATCACATTAAACTTCTTCAATTCATCGTTATGCAAAAATGCAGGGTTGGCTAAAGTGTCACCACGTACAATGCTAAACTCTTCAATACCGTGCATAAACATGTTCATTCGTGCAATGGCAGAGGTTATGAGGTTAATTTCTTGTCCGTATAATTTAAGCGTTCTGTATTCCTTGCCTTCGTCTTTTAAATGCAAGGCACAGTTCAACAACAAACCACCAGAACCACAGGTTGGATCATACACCGATTCACCTGGTTGTGGGTCCATAATTTTGGTCATTAGGGTGACTACCGTTCTATTGGTATAAAACTCCGCTGCTGTATGTCCACTATCGTCTGCAAATTCTTTAATCAGGTATTCGTAAGCGTTTCCTAATTGGTCATCTGGCACAGCAGCCAAATTGAGGCTGTGCTGAGAATAATGTTCAACCAGGTTGATCAAGATTTCATCGCTCAATCTGTCCTTGTTAGTCCAAGAGGCATCTCCAAAAATACCGTAAAGTGTTTCTGGATTCGCTTTCTCAATAGCACGCATAGCATCTTGCAAGGCTACACCCACATTTACGGTAGTTTCTCTAACATCATTCCAATGCGCCCCTTTAGGCATCTGAAAATGGTGGTGCTCAGCAAAAGCTGCATATTCCTTGTCGCCATCGCTATCCGCTAAAGCGTTTTCAAATTCTTCATCATACACATCACAAATACGTTTAAAGAACATAAGCGGAAAGATGTATTGCTTGTAGTCTCCTCCATCAATTAGGCCACGCAATTTGGTGGCTGCTCCCCATAGGAATTTTTCTAGTTCTTTTTGGGTCATGCTAGTTCTTTAATGTCATTTATTAGACGCTCAAATTGAATATCATTTACACGAGGTAATTCATTCTTGTAGTTATTGGGATGAACATTTCCTGATAGGTAATAAATACTTACCCAATCCATCATATTGATAGCTTCAATCATATCAGTCCGATTAGATGATTTACCTTCATTCTTTTCACTTATGACAACAATTTGATTTTTAATGCTTGGTGAAACTTTTAATTCTTTCTTAGTATCATTTGAATTATAGGTAATACTTTCAAAGGTTTGCTTTCTAAATGTTTTAAATTTATTTTCCTCTTTCTTAAACTCAGGAGTTTCAAAATATCTTCTCTTGTAACCCATATCCATTTTTAAATCAATAGAATGCGTTAAAACGCCATCTTTGACAATAGCTAAATCGGGTCTGAATTGAACTGATTTTTTTCCTGGCGTTTTATATGACATGGTTTGGTCTACTATAAATTCTAATGAAGGGTCATTAAGTTTTTCAGCTATAAAAAGTGCAAACAAATCTTCAGATTGACTAGAAATAGAATGACTAACTCCCCTCCAAATATTATAATCACCGGGATTGACCATTAACTTTCTACTTTCTTTGTAAAAGCCACATATAGCATATATAAAATCTTGATTTGTCATTTATAAAAATTCCTTTAAAATCGTTTTAAACTTTTCTTCTGCTTTCAAACTTTCACCCCAAGCTGACTTCAAATCAGTTAATGCTTCCTCAACAGAAGGTAAATTATCTTCAATAATCTTCTCTACATATAAAGGGATATTGAGGTTGAAATCGTTTTCTTCCAAATCTGCTTTTGATGCTACTTTTACATAGTTCTCTACATCTTGATATGCTGTAAACCAATCAAAAATTTGATTTACGTTATTTGGCTCTAAATAGTTTTGAGCTCTACCTACACGAATTTGATCGGAGGCATCAATAAATAACACTTTATTCTTTTTATCAACGTCTTTGTTCTGTTTAAACACCATCACACAGGCTGCTAATTGAGTTCCGTAAAAAATATTTGGTCCCAAACCAATAACCGCTTCTAGCATGTCTTGCTCTAAAAGTTCTTTTCTAATTTTACCTTCTGCACCTTTTCGGAATAAAGCTCCATGAGGTAAAACAACCGTCATACGGCCAGTACTATTCATGGATTTAATCATATGCTGCACCCAGGCCATGTCGCCGTTCCCTTTTGGAGGAACACCAGCAATATTTCTTCCATATGGATCGTTCGCCCAATTTTCTGCACCCCATCCTTTTAATGAAAATGGAGGATTGGCAATCACACAATCAAATGTTTTTAGTCCATCTGCTTCAAAGAAAGCAGGGTTTCGTAAGGTATCGCCTCTGTGAATTTGGAAATCCTCTATGCCATGCAAAAACATGTTCATCCTGGCTATGGAACTAGAGGTCAAATTCTTTTCTTGTCCGAATAGTTTAAGTGTTCGGTAATCCTCATTATTGTCTCTTAGATGATCTACACACTCTAAAAGCATTCCGCCTGTACCACAAGCAGGATCGTAAATAGTTTCTCCTTCATGTGGGTCAAGAATCAGACCTAGTAAATGCACTACTGAACGGGGTGTATAAAACTCCCCAGCTTTCTTATTTGTTAAGTCAGCAAAGTGCTTAATCAAGTATTCATAGGCATTTCCGAGCATATCAGGAGTAACATGATCATTTCTTAAATCATATTGAGAGAAGTGTTCTATGAGATCAATAAGTAACCTGTCTGATAGTTTGTTTTTATTACTCCATTGAGCATCTCCAAATATACCATACAAGAATTCTTGATTGGCTTGTTCAATGCCTCTTAGTGCTTGTTCAATGGCCAAGCCCATATTCGAAGTTTGCTCTCTAACATCTTTCCAATGACAACCTTCAGGTATAATGAACCTATGAAACTCAGGTAGGTTTGCATATTCTTCATCGCCATCAGATTCCTCTAAGGCATTTTCAAACTCTTCCTCATATACATCTGATAGTCTTTTGAAGAACAAAAGAGGGAAAATGTAAACTTTAAAATCAGAAGCATCTACAGGTCCTTTCAGAATCCAAGCTGCCTTTGATAGATATTGTTCTAATTGAGATAATTTTAGTTTATGACTCATAAATTTAATACCCTACTTAAATGCTAATTAATTACTTTCCAAAATCACCAGAGTGCTAATATATTACTTTCCAGATTGTGAATCTTTAAACTTCTGTTTCATTGTTGGATTACCATAAGTTAATTTTCTGATGGTCAAATCTTCAGCTCTATTGTTTGCTAGTCGCAGATTATTAACCGAAGCTAATAAAGCTTTCTTAGTTTTTAGAAGATGTGAAACAGTGTTATCTATTTCTTTTATAGCATCTCCAAACTGTCGGCTAGCTAAATCATAATTTCTTGCAAACTTAGTTTTAAACTCATCCATGTTTGCTTCAAAATTGGTGATATCAATATTCTGACTTTTAATTTCATTTAGCTCATACTTGTATTCTAAAGACTTCATCCCAGCGTTTCGTAAAAAGGTAATAACTGGAATGAAAAATTGTGGTCTTATCACATACATTTTCTCGTATTTATGAGATACATCTACAATTCCATTATTGTAAAATTCATTGTCAGATTCAAGTAAAGAAACCAGCACAGCATACTCACAACCTTTATCTTTTCTGTCTTTATCAAGCTTGGCGAAGAAATCTTCATTTTTCTTTTTGGTAGCCGTAGTATCATTTTCATTTTTCATCTCAAACATGATGGAAATAATTTCATTATCATTTGCATCAGTTTCTTTGAAAATATAATCACCCTTAGTACCTGAAGAGGCGTCGTTATCTTTTTCAAAGTAGGCATTTTGAAAGCCAGTAGCTCTTAAATTATTGAACGATGTTTCGCAGTGCTGCTCAAGAGACTCACCTATCATTTTAGTGGATAGTTTTTGCTTAAAGTCTTTTAAGCGTTCAATTTCCTCATCTTTTAATTGGATATCTTTGTCTTTAAACTCTATATCTTTTTGATGTTCTGCTTGAAGAGATTTTTCTTTAAGCTCCATCTGGTAATCTTTAGTCTTTAGGTCATTCTTGAGTTGATCATTTTCTTTCTCAAGTGATTTAATAGCCTCAGTAACTTCTAATTTTTTTTCTGTGTCAGACTGAGAAATTTTTGACTCCAGATCTTTAATCTTTGAATCTTTTTTTGATGCTTGAGATTGAAACTCATTTTTCAATTCAGCTTCTTTCAATTTAAGTGCAGACGACTGTTCATTTTTAGCTGTTTGTAAGCGACTATTTAATTCATTTTGAAATTGCTGGTCACGAACCTGTTTAACGATATCTGTATATACAGAATCATCTACTTTAAAAACTTCTTTACAACTTGGGCACTTTACAGTATTGTCTTTCATAGCATCATATTTTGATTAGCATGCAAATATGTGTTTTTTATGTGCAAAGTAATTGCATAGTTATGAGTTTGTCCTAATTTCATTTATAAAAGTTTTTGTCACGTCTTGACTTGGCTTAGTAGTAACCGAGATATTATCGCCATCTTTTAATTGATATCTCGACACCATTTTAGGGAGTATAGTAATTCCTTCATTACTATTATCAGGTTGAAATGTACCATAACCATTTTCAGCAATTCGAATTACCTGTCCTGAAATCCAATTACCCGGAGCTATTGAGGAATTGTCTTTTAGTTCCCATTTAGATTCATTTATTGATTTATCAGCATTATCATCGATAAATGTTTTTAAATATTCTAATACTTCTAGTATTGAAAAACAAAGTGACTGGTACAAAAAAGTATTTGAAGAATCACTCAAATAAGAGTCAGCCCTTAGTTTAGTTCCTTCATTATGTGAAGCATCTTGAGTTAAACTTATTAAATGTCTTATGGATTCGGATATCACTGGATGAATTAATTCTTCATTGTATTTATAATTTTGGTTATTCCCAGATAAAAATATACTAGCGCCATTAATGGCACCAGGGTTATTTTGTATTTCATCGGGAATTAAACCTATTGCATTGAGTTTTTTAAATATCGACTCTAATATTTTTCTTAAGGGTGACAATGAATCTTGTTGATTATTGATTTTTTCCGGATCTTCAATATGATTGACTATTTTAAGTACTCTTTCAAATTCTTTAGCGCCTATGTAATTATCTTTACATATTTCGAAAGCATTATAATACTTGTGCTTAAGCTTAGTAAGTTCTCTATTTTCACAAGATTCTTTAAGCATCGCAAATAGAGTATCTTCATCTCTGTCTAAACCCTTTTCAAAAACATATGGAAATGCATTATTAAATTCTGGAGATTCATATGTCTTAACTTGACCAGTCAAAACAAAATATCTAAGTGTTCTGTCTAAATCTCTAATTCTATCTTTAGCTTTATGAACCCATTTTGTATCTTCTGAACCTGGTTCATCTGTTTCATTTTCAAAAAATTTTGCATCCAATAATACAGCATCATATTTTGAAAGATTGGATTCAAGCTCGTTGCAGCCTCCATTCATCGATTTAAATGGCCACAATTTTAAATTAAAATCTGCAGCAGTTTTATGAACAGCTGAAAGAGACTCATATTGGTCATCTATCCATAGAATATTATATTTTTTATTCATTTATTAAAGGAATTAGTGGGAAATTAAATTGAAATATTACTGGGAATAAAGCCTTTTTTTCTAATAATAATTCCCAATCTGGATCTCCGAAATATGTAGCAATTCTATTAATATCATATCCACCTATACCGGATCCTATAGTTGTAGAAAACTTTGTAACAAATTTATCTTTATTAAAATTGTTTGGAAAAGGTTTTCCGTTGTTTCTAATATGAAATTCAAGACTTTCATCTGTTGTTTTTAATTCAAAAATAAAGTGATTTGAACTCTTTTTTGAAGTAAAGGCATATTTATCTGCATTAGTTAAAATATTATCTACCAAAACTTTAAACAAAGTAAGATTCGTCATAATAGCTTTACCAGCTTTCTCATCTTTATTTAATCTTTGATACTGTGGTCTATATTTTTCTCTCTGACTTTTATATTTAAATAATACATTATCAATACCATCTATAGAAACCGGTTCCAGAATATAATCTGTCAGGTCTAAACCATTTTCACCTTTTTCAAGAATTGTTGAAATATGATTAACATCTTCCTTAATATTTATTAAGTCAGCTAATAAATCCGTTTCATATTGCATTTTATATATTTGTTTGACTTTTTGAAATGCATCAGAATTATTAGACTCAAAAAAACGAATTAGACTCTTTGCATTTGATAATATATTTTGCCGGGGAGCTCCTAATGTATGTTTCAACGATGCAAAATCATCAAAATAATTTTTTTCAAATAACTGTTGCCAATTATTGGACAAAGAGCTTATATCTTTTTCTTTACCCAACACCTCATTCATTCCAGAAATCTTAGCAAGCTGCTCTTTAATTGATGGGCACTTTATTTTAATTTTAAGTAAATCATCTTTTTTAATAAATGGAATAGTTGTTCCATAATTAAAACTTTCTAACTGTTTTTGAACATACTCAGCATTTAGCTCATAAACTAAATAGTTAAGATCAACTTTACTTTCATTTACATGAAATGGCAAAATATTAGAAGAGCAATAAATAGGCTCTTTATCAAAATGGAAATATGTTGGCTTAAATTTTTTAAATCTGCTTGCCAACAATAAACATGAGGAATCAATTTTAAATACGCTAGACTTATTTAAAGTACTTTCTTCTATATCCTCGAAATTCAATTGAAAATCAAAATTATCGCTTTTTAGATCTCGAATCCGAATAAATTTTCCGGTGTCAGGTAAATATTTTCTGACTCGTTTAAGAGGTGTTAATATTTCACTCAATTGTATACCATCAAAATCTTCTTGAAAATATTTAGGTATATTAAGATTGAAATCATTTTCAATCACATCTTGATTTGATATAACTCGAAGGGAATCATCTTCCTTAGCAATATTTATACAATTCAGAAGTTTCTCACTATCTATTATTTTATGCTTTGAAGTTGTTTTAGAAATAAATTTATCTACATCTATAAGTTTTATTTTTCCTGATATAGATTTGGCCTTATTTAAAACAATAATAATAAAAGGAATTCCTGTATGAGTCAGAAGACCGGAAGGAAAAGACAAAACACTTTCTATCAAATCATCCTGGACTAATTTTTTTCTTAGTTGTTTTGATGAACTTTTAAAAAGCACTCCATGAGATAAAACTGCTATTAACTTTCCATAATTAGACAAAGAATTCAAACCTTTTTCCAAAAGAAACTCCTCTGAATTTAATGACTTAGAGGGTTTTACCTTACTTGATGAAGATAAATAAACAGGTAGATTTATCTTTAAATTAAATGGAGGACTTGAAACAATTATATCAAATTTTGAATTATCTGGCCAACCTAAAATAGAATCTGAACATGTATAATATGCAGAAGAGTTGTTAACCCATAATCTAAGTTGACCTACAGCCCAAGTTTTTTCATTAAGTTCTTGGGCATGAATATGACTAGGAGATTTATCAAAGTTAATTAATGATGCTACGCCTGCAAATGGATTATAAACGTTTAATCCTTCGACATCTCCAATAATAGACGTTACCACCTGACTGATTTGATGAGGCAACATGAATTCACCTCCTCTTTTTCCTTCAGAAATTGAAATTCTCTGTAATGCTTCATCAAAAATTTCGGCAATATTTTCTTTTAATAGGCTAACATCAATAGAGTTTAAAATTTCAATAATTTCGTGAGTTTGCTCATCACTAAGCCTTCCATATATGGGGAGAAAAACATTATATATTCGCTGAATAACCGAAATTTCCTGGAGAACATCCCGATCCCAGTTGCTCATCAACTTTAATAAAGAAGTCCTTGGATGACTATCTTTATTAAGCTTTTCTGAAATGATATTTTCAGAACGTAAATAAATAAAAAGAAGAAATATATAATAATCTTGTACTGGCAACCTATCTCTAAATAGATCGAAAATCTTCCAAATTTTATCTTTTAAATCAGTCATAATTCTACAGTTTAAATTCTACCTTACAAATTAATAATAAATGTGTGCAACATAAACACATAGAATTAATCCTTGTAAAATTCATACATTTTATTTGCTTGGTTTCTTAATTCTACTTTTAACTCCTCCGGCTTCATCACTTCAACATCTTGACCGTAGGATAAGATTTGCTGAACTAACTCTTTATTTATTATTGTATCGAAAAATACAAGATTTTCTTGGCCTTTTTCTATAGGAGAGTCTGCATCTGGATGAAAAGGTTTGGTCTTAAAATATTTCTCCCTTCCATTGTGAAAACGCAATACAACATTAACAATCTCATCATCTGGTTCCCTAACTATACCTACCATAGTTCTAAAGTAGCTATCCCAGTCATTATCTGAGACTAAATATTCTTTGTCTTCAAGAATTTTGAACTCAACAAGTCTTTCATCTAAAGGAATACTCCATTTGTTATTTTGTTTTGTATTATTTATACCAAATACAAACCACCTTCTATTATATTGCTTTAAAACTTGTGGATGAAATTCAAAAATTTTATTTTCAGAATCATCAAACCCTCTATAGGTTATCTCTAAAACTTGCTTCTTCTTTATAGCTAAGTAAAAGGGTTTAAGAAATTTTACCCCTTTGTATTCTTCATTTTGATCGTAGTGTAAAATTTTACGAGTATCTGGCTGATCATTCTCTTCATCCTGAAATTTAATTAATGCCTCTGACAACCGATCATACTTAGGGTTACCCTCTAATCGTTCAAGTAATTGCTGGGAAGCCTCAATTAAATATTGCTCATAATCAAGTAAGGGTTTGGATGCAATTGAAAAGTTTGAATCGGTATACCTATAAACCCTTCTCATGTTAGAAAGAGGCGCATCAAAACCATTTCGATCCTTAAATAATTTTATATCCTCACGTAAGGTCCTTACAGAAATACCCTCTCCAGGATAATAATCCGCAATTTTTTCATTTGTATACTCTAATAATTGATCAAAGTTAAAAGTTTTCTCTCGAAAACAATAATCAAGTATATTATACCTTAAATGAGCGTGTTTACTATTTGCCAATTTAAATTTATTTTAAAGGAAACATAATTTTAACCCTAATGCGATATCTATAAATATAGATATTTTATGCAAATACTTTGCACAAAAGCATTACTTTATTTACCCTGATACTTTATACTATTTTATCCTATGCTAATAGAATTGATTAGCTATGAAATAGTTTGATATAAGGTGATACGATTTAATACTATTTTATGCTATCTGAAAATATATTTCATCTAATATTTTTACCATAGCCCATGTATCTCTCTGGCAATATTTTAATAGCTGTTTTCTAGTATTTATTTCATCACCATTAAAATCTCCCTTTAGCATATTCCCAAATATTCTTGAGGCAGTTCCACCTTCTTTTATTTCAAGATCCTGATAGCTTAAATCGGGGCAAAGTGCTGGAAGAACTTTTTTAATAGAATAACTTCCTTGCATTTCAGGCGTATAATAATGCTTATTCTTAAATGGTATCATAAGGTCAACCATTCGATCAATTATTAATTGTAATTGGGATTCATATTCTGGGAAACTTTTAATGAGCTGATTTAAAATTGATCTCTCAAAACCAATATTGTAAACCAGAATACTTCCGCTTTTTCCGCAATCACGAATCAATGACTTTATAAAATCTAATCTCGGATCTTTACATTTAGACTCTGCCAAGAATTCATGATGAATTGCATCTGAGGTCTTGCGATTTTTTATATGAACAGAATACTGAAAAGGTATTTGCTGATATGATCTTTGCAATTCAAATTCAGGAACAGCCATATTTGTAGTTTCAAAATCTAGAAAATGAAGTGGATACTCTAACTGATCTGTGAAAGACCTCAAATTATTTTTATTTATAATAACGGACCCATCTCTATCTGCCTGAACTTGATAAGCTTGTGAAGATGTTAACTTATAATCATATGGAAGATCTGTTATCAGAGTTACTCCAGAATGGTATAATTTCTCTGCCTGCTTCTTTTTTATTTTAGCTAAGTTAAAAATGGAATACTCTGGCACATCTTTCCAACAATTACTCTTGAAACTACAATCATAGGGACTAGAACATTTTGAACCAATAAGCTCATTTGGAATCTCTCTTTTAGATAAGACATTTTTTAGCTCCAACAGATTATTTTTTACCGATGACTGAAGCTGTAAAACTTCACTTAAAACACTCTGTATTTTAAACAACTTTTCTAACTCTATATCACCTTGTCTTTGATAGCTATTATCAATAACAACAATGGAAATGTCATTAATATCAATTCCACAGTTTTTCATTACGTGGTACTGAAGTGAGGCATCTATAATATTAGTTTCTTTTACTGAAGTACTGCTTTTTACCTCATAAGCATTCCACCTATCTCCATCTCTGACTAGAATATCAACTGCACATAACACACCATTATATTGAAAAGCCGCTTCATAGATTACGGGGGCACCATCACCAATAGCATTTTTAGTTTGCTCTAGTGACTTTGAGTAATCATAAAAAGTATCTGGAGTAGCATCAATACCTCCAGGAAATAAATTTTGAGCAAGCTTACCTACTTTATTACCCTGAGCAAATATTGCTTTTTGATCTTCAGTGTACTCATCCTTGAGATCCTTGTGATACTTATTTAGATAAAGAGCCTTTTTACATTGAACTCCTAACAGATAAGTTGATTTTGAAAGTATATGACTCATTCTATTGAACTAAATTTAAGTTAATTACCTGCAACAACGTGCTCTATTATTAAACGTACAATTATTATTATGCCGACCATTTCTATAACGTTTTTTCTGTCGTTTAAGCCTTTTATTATTTTGAATAGCTACAATTAAATTCCCCAGACTTCTTCCAAATTCTCTAGCTACTATATTATCATAATTAACACAATTATTACCATATACTTGAGTAGTGTTAAATTGATAATTTAACACAGGTTGCTGAGGCTGAGCATACCAATAAGACATGTTATTATAGTTTGTACCATAATATAAATTGCCACTACAATTTTGAGCTTGGGAGTTATAGAAATAACACATTAATATAATTAAAAATAACTTTTTCATTTTACAGACACCTACTTATGTATTCACAGGATTTTTATTAAATTAAACATATAACCTCTTAGGATCGATTTATCTGAATCCAATCCTTAAATGCAACTGTACAATCAGATGGGAAATCTCGGTACATTTTTCTTCCAGACTGAATCTTTTTATAATCAAAAGCTACTTTAGCTATTGAAGACATTTTTTTATCCTTGGAGATAAAAAGGTCACTACCTGGAGAATTATTCATCAAACCATACAGATTTGTAATATTTGTAATAAAGTCAACTAGATTACTAAACTCTACCCGGAAGAAAATAAACTCTTTAAAAGAGGTTAATTTTAATTTCACCCAGTAGTCATCTCCATGAGAATACAACTCAGATATTGGTCCCTCTGAATTAACTATATCTACAATTTTTTTGAACTTTATATTTAAGTCTCCCATATAAATTAATTTAAAAATTGGTCTTTTTTATCTCCATATATTACGCTTTGATATGCATCAATTAGATGGTCGTTAATTAAAATTTCTAAGTAAAGTTTGTATCCTGTCATTTATTAATCAGCAGTTATAATTGTTTGATGAATAATTTCATTTTCATGAACTAGACTGTAATATGACTTATCATCATTGTTTAATCTAGTTTCTTGACCAACACCCAGTCCTTGACTTACTGTTGCATTTTCTATACATTTTTGAAACTCCTGCATTGCTTTTTTTATGATAATTTTCGTCTCAACTGGTTTTTCTAACTCATTAACAGAATTTTTATTTTTCATTTTACCATCCATAGCAGCAGACTTAATGATCTTGCCAAAATAATCCTCTAAAAGCTCTTTACTATTGAATATTTCACATCCGGACAGCCTCCCTCCTATAAAAACAAATAGGCCATTTGCATTTGCATCTAGTGAGAATTCTTTTGTTAGGTCTTCAAATTCATCTTTGAAATATTCAAATGAATCCGAATGAGATTCTGTTGGAGAATCTATATCTAATTTAGCGCTACACATACTTACATTTCTCCACACATCGCCCTGATCAGCTGAAAAACTAACATTATTTTGAACTCGCAACTCTGATATAGTCTTAAGCTTAGAGTATCTTATTGACTTATGAGCAACCTCATCAGAAGGTCTAAATCTTTCTGAATTAAATCTCCAACGCCCCTCTTCTACACAACTAACCGGAAGTATAATCTTTGATTTAGGAGCAACCAAAACAGATGTATTAACAACTCTATTTTGTTTTGCACCTTTAAGAATATCTCCATCTAAAATGAAAACGAATTTACTAGAGGTGTTTTCGAGTTCTATATTATTTACTCTTTCACTTGGTAGTTCTTTGACAATAACATAACCTAACTCAAATGCTTTATGTAAACTGATGATATCAGGAATTACCTTAGTATCATACTTTACTTGAGCGATTGTAATATCTCCTAAAGTCTGAACGTCTACTAGGTTTAATTTACTTGACTGAAATACTGAATTGTCCTCTTTCATTTTCTTAGTGGTTTAGTTTTAAATAGTATTATTTTATTGAAATCGTAAGTTTTCAAATGGTTGTGATTTGCCCTTAGGCCAACTATCTCTCGATTATTAACTAGATGAATTAAGGTGCCGTCAGAATTAACACCAA
>Ga0206682_10003798_pt1 | contig 12652 bp, 13 predicted proteins | sample M240m12015metaG_FD_155444 | JGI IMG/M metagenome (GOLD analysis project Ga0206682, IMG submission 155444) | Ammonia-oxidizing marine archaeal communities from Monterey Bay, California, United States - M2 40m 12015 | ecosystem: Environmental > Aquatic > Marine > Intertidal zone | place: USA... | reverse complement strand
ACGATTGTGTGTTTGTGAGTTGGATATTCGTTTCCATCCTCGTCTGTTGCAGTTCCTAAAGCATCAATCTTTGTTTGTGCTTGTTCTCTTGAATCAAATTCGTATTTACCGATTTTCATAATTTATTAATTTACTCTTGTTAGTTTAATATGTGTATTTGTTACTCTTGTTATTGTGTTAATGCTTGTAATTCTGCATCTGTTAATGCTGTGTTGTAAATTCTTAAATCTTTTATTTTTCCGTAGAAATCAGCGTTCCCATTAATATCTAAATCTAAACTATTTAATGCTCCGCCTTGTATAGTGCTACTTTGTGTTGTATCAGTATCTTTTTCAATACCATTAATCCATAACGCATAGTCATTAGCTTTAAATTTACAAGCTATTTTATTTATATCTGTTTGAATAATGTCAGTCGCATCTAAATCAACTGTATTAACGTAACCATTAATAGCTATAAAAAATTGTACTCTATTTGTAGTTGAATGTAGTGTTAATGTAATTCTATTATTTGCTGCGTCAAAAAGAGAAATACCACGAGTATCTCCTCCATCAACTAAAGCACTTATCTCCGCATACAATACACCCTCTGTTGAATTTATTACTTGGTTATTACCTCCATTATTACAAACATCTTCAACCCTCGTTACTGCACCTCCAGATGTAGGAATATACGATGTAGCGTAACTGCCTTGTTCGCATTCTGCTCCGTAAATATAGATTCCGCTTGTTCCATCTCCAGTGTAGTGTGTTCTTGTTCCAGTTGTATATGAATTTTCTAACAATCCAATAGTCATAGGTCTTGTGGTGTTGTTTCTGTCATAAACAGATGTGCATTTATACCATCCATTTCCATAATCTTCTATAAATGAGCCATTAGTATTTGCACCAGAATATAAAACAGTACCATTTGTTAAGTCAAAATATGATTCAGTACTACCAGCACTACCATCGCCCACATAAAACTTATCTCTTTCCCCCTTTTTAGCAAACACACTATAAGCGAAATCAGAACCTGCAACTGCGCCAGTAACCCCCGCCCACATTTCGTGCAATGTAGTACTTGTATCCTCAACAATCTTAAAAGCACTTAAAGGACTATCTGAACTTGGAGAAGCGAAACCACCTAAAACACTCGAAGAACTCTTATTCCAATAAGAATTATCAAACGCTTCCGAATAAATAACTATATTACTCCTACTCGGCTCTAACAACAAAGCACCTTTAGTATTATCCTTAAAGTCAATTCTTGGTTCTCCACTACCAACTGTTTCGATTAAACCATCTTTGTTTACAACAGTACCACTTGATGCTCTACTGAATGAAAAAGGTAAAGGTTTAAAGTTATTGTTCTCATCGTTAAAAGCAAGTACAGTATCTTTACCAGTTGCCCATTTTCCATTTCCTAATTCTAATGTATTAGCCATTGTATATTACGTTTAAATTTAATTCTTTTACCATTGATTCCCAATTTCTGTAAGATGTTAAGGTTTCTAATTCAAGGTCTGTTAAAACTTCATCGTAGTAGCCAATTTCTTTTGTTTTACCGTAGAAATCACTTCCACCATCTCCTCTATCAAAAGATAATTCATTAATCCCACTTGGTGGTGTTCCGCTTGTATCTTCTCCAACTTTAAAACCATTTGACCACAATTCAAATTGATTAGATTTATATAATACCGCAATCTTATTAAATAATGTTTGACTTGTAACAGTTGATGTTATATCTGCTTGAGGAGAACCAGAATTTTCTATCCTTGTTCTTATTTGATTACTTACACCAGAATACTGTATGTTTGTAGAATTGTTTACAGTTCCATCGGATAAAGAAATCATCCTATATGTTCCATCGTTTGCATTCGCAGCTATGTTAGCAAATAGTACACCTTGTTCTGAATTAAAAACTTCCGAGTTTCCAGAACCACTTGCAGTTTCTTGCACACGAGTTTGGATTGAACCTTGTGTTGGGATGTAGGAAGATAAGTTATCATCTTCAAATTGTGCCCCCCAAATATAAACACCACTTGTTCCATCTCCTTGATATACTTCATTAACATCATTTAATAATATTATGTTTAATTTAGAAGAAGAAATACCTCCAGTTATCGAGCATCTATACCAACCATTTGAATATTTTTCAATTTTAGCAATAGTTGTCGTTTCAACATCAAAAATATATCCATCTTTTAAATTAAAAGAAGCGTATTTATTAATTCCAAGAGATAATTTTATATTTCTATCATTATCCTTGTATTTTGCAAATATAGATAAGGTTGAGGGTGGTTTTGTAAAAGCTGCAGATGATTTTATAAGGTGGTCATCATTATCACTATTTTCTTTTAATTCTTGTACTCCATTAATTCCTTGAGGTGTTAATAAAGTAGAATTATTTTCTATTGATGCATCAAGTAAATCCCAAACTGAATTGCTAAAATCTTCCGAATAAGTTATAAGGTTTGTAGAGAGATCTTCCAAAAGAAATACACCATCTTCGCTATCTTTATAATCTATTCTTGGTCTGTCGTTTTCTACAACCTCAATTAAACCTTCTTTATTAACTCTTGTACCTTTACCAGCACCAGTATAATTAAAAGGTAGAGGTTTATAGTTTTTATTCTCGTCATTGTAAGCAAGGATTGAATCCTTTTTAGTTGCCCACGTTCCGTTACCGAATTTTAATGTCTGTGCCATATTATTCTATTGTGTATAATTGTCCTTCTGCCATATCTTGAAAAGATACCCAAGACGTTAATGTTTCTAATTCGTTATCGTTTAATGTAGTATCAAAGTATTGTAGTTGTTTAGTGTTTCCGTAGAAAGGATTTGCACCACCACCATCGTCAAAAGCTAATCTTGACAAATTTAATGGAGTGTCGAGATTACCAATATTACTTAAAACTAAAAATCCATTTATATAAGCACTTACATCATTTTGCTTATATTTTATAGCAATTTTATTAAATTCATCTATATTATAACCTATTGGATTAGGTGTTATTGGTTGGTTGATATTGTTTGACCTAATTTGAAACCTTATATCATCATTAATAGATGTGTAAAAGTAAATAGTTATTCTATTATCATCACTACCATCCGAAAGAGTTATAAATTTATTAGCCCCATCATCTTTTGTTCTTGCTTCAAACATCAAAACTCCCTCACTATCATTAAAAGTAGCTGCATCTCCAGAACCAGTAGCAGTTTCAGCTGAACGAGTAACTGTACTTCCGTTAGTTGGGATATATGATGTTGGATAAGAACCTTGCTCGAATTGCGCTCCGTAGATATAGATACCACTTGTTCCATCTCCTATAAAAATTGAGCTATCCTTATAAGATTGCGTGAGATTAATTCTACATATTTCATTTGCACTTGAAATCTCTTTAGTCATTATACATCTATACCATCCATTTCCATAATATTCCGTACTTGATGTAGTAGCAGAAGTGTTATTCTGCGATTCTCCATTTTCTAAATCGAAAAAGACAGTACTTAACCCTATTCTCGCCCAAACAGAATTATATTCTACTGATTTAGCAAAAAAACTAAACGTGGTTTCTCCAGCTACATTTGACGATGCAAAATCCAATCTATGTTGTCCGTTATTAGGAAAAGCAGATAATTTATCTGCATTTAAAGTTCCACTTGGAGAAATAGTTTGATTACTTGTAACAGTTCCACCATTTGAAGCCCATTGACTAAAATCCTCACTATAAGTAATTAAATTAGTTCTCTGTGGTTCTAAAATATGATGTGGACATCCTTTTACAACACCATCAATCATTGGATAGTTTAATCTTGAAACACCATTTGCAACCGATTCTATCAGTCCTTGTGAGTTTATTCTTGTTGCTGAACCACTACGAGTAAAGTTAAAATCTCCCACACCACTTGATGGTAGTACGGAATAAAACTTGCTTCCTTGTGCAGCTGGTATTAATGCTAATTTTGGTTTTGCCATTGTTTTTAGTTTTGTATGTCTTGTATTCCTATTCTATGAATTGCATCAGCTAAACACTTAACTGCTTCAACTTCTTGTCTGTCCTCCATATTAAACTGACCTTGTATCATTTCAGTAGATGTTCCTATTGAAGATGCAGTTTCTATTGTGTTACCCCACCAAGTACTATCGTATATTTCGTTTGCCATTATTTCTTATCTTTTTTAGTTAAATACTTTTTCAATTTAACAACGTTTGCTTGTTTTGGTTTATATGTTGCTCTCATTATAGTACCCAATTTGATCCACTTACATCTTTATCTGGATAAACATCAGATTCAGTATTGCTTGTGTATTCTGGAAACTTTGAACTATCAAAACAGATATAATCAACAAACCTTCTTGTGTAATATTCAGCAAAATCTCTTTCTTTCTGTACTAAAAAATCAACCTCCTCTTTGTTTACTGTTTCAGCGTTTTCAGATGTATGTTTAAAAATACCTCCAGATTTAACTCTATATGCAGCAAATGGTAAAAAATCAACCATTGCGTAATGTATCAACATAGGTTGTATATAATCATTAACCAAAGTTAAATAATCTCCAGTTAAAGTGTCTGCTATAATATCAGCAGAAATTCTATCATATAATTTAGTACCTAAATAGTTTTGTATATGTATCTCTTGTGAAATCTTAATATATTGTATAAACAAATCCGTATCAGTATTCCCATCAAGAATACTATTTTTTACTAAATCTGTTCTGCTTATAAATAATGCTGTTGCCATATCTTATTATTTGTTTACGAATCCGTTATTAGGCATATCAGTTGGTCGCATTGCAACTTCTTTTGCGTTTACTTCTGGTTTAAATCCTTCTTTCTTTGCTTTATTTACACTTACTTCTGCATTTGGATTACCTACATTTGGTTTTAGTTTTGCTCCTTTTGCCATATAAGTTTTTCTCATCCAGAAGTGATGGCAATCTCCACCACCTTTATAGAGCCAAATATCATAAGTATCAGCACCATTTAACCCCCAACCAGCATTAACTGCTTTTTTACTCATTTGTTGTATGTCCTCTTTTCTGTATATCTTTTTAGCAGATACCATTTTCTTGCAAAAACTTCTGCTATTATCAGATGCTTTTAAAGGTGCATATTGATACCTTACTTTAAACTGTAAACCTTCTTCGTTTTTACCATCTTGGTCGCTTTTAGCGTTTGGTCTTGCAGTTCCAGTTGTTGCAAAGTTCCATATCTTTGATAGTAAACTTGGATTCTTTGAATTTAATTCTTTTATTTGTTCATCCAATTCATCTTCTGAATCATAATCAACTTTTCTTTCGTCAATTAATTCCCAGTTTTCTAAATCTTCATCTTCTCCAAATTCCTCTAAATCCTTTGATAATTTACTCATTTTAACACCAGTTTCTTCCTCCCTTGTTTCTTCGTCTTTTACATTGTCTAAATCAACAAATTGTAGAGGTTGTAAGGTCTTAAAATATAGGTTTAAAGCAATATTATTGTATGCAAGTATCTTATCAAAAGCATCTGTTAAAAGTTCTTGAAAAGGCACTATAACTGTGTTATGCATTAATATAGATGCAGTTTCCAATTCATCTGCATTATTACCTAAACCACTTGAATCTTTTATACCTAATAACATAGGAGATATAATTCTATGAGATACCATCACTTTCTTTTGTGATTCATCTGACAAGAACTGATATTGATTGTGTGCATCAGATAATTGAACTGGTGTTATGTCTGCTTGTGCTTCTTTATTATCGTTAAAAGCAAGAATAAATTTACCAGCGTTTGAACTACCAGAAAACTTTTTTTGTATTTTATTTTCTATTAAAGATTGTGCTTCTTCATTTGGAACTCCATTGTTGAAGTTAATCAACATTGATGGAGCAAGTCCGTTCATTATGTTGTTTAAATGATAGTTAGAAATTTCTTCTTCTAATTCAGCATATTGTAAACCACCTTGATAATCTGGTGTACTATAATAATACATTCCAGCTTTATAAGGTTTTACATATAATATCTCAATTGGTTGTGTAGATTTAGAAACACCAAATGATGGTATTCTTAAAGGTTTCTCACTTGGTTTAATATTTGCCCAATCTGGATGGTAGTAATATGCTTGTACCTCTTTATCATCTTCTGAACATTTTTCTGCTCTTAATGTTTCAACTGGTAAATGCTCAACCTTTTGAATTGTTTTTTTATCCTTTGAGTAAATAACTTGAATAGCACATTGCCCAGCTAACTTTAAATCGTATGATAATCTTCTAACAACATCTTTTTTAAATAAAGAGATCATTCTTGCATAAGATTCTGGTTTTCTTGAACTATCTGTTGCATCTAAACCTTTACCATATATCATTTGAGAAATACCATTAATAGCAGCATTGTTTGTTGCTGAACCATTATATCTATCAATTAAAAACTGAAAGTAGTTGTTATCCGTTCCAAACTCAACCCATTCTTTGTTTTTTGATTCAACAATCTCTGGGGATGTGTATGTAGATAAATTAACAAAACTAATTTTAGAATTTCCTTTAGTAGTGTTTGGTTTTCGATACTTGTTTATGTGTTTACTCATAATATTATAAAATCGTTATTACCGCTCTTTGATTTATACTGATCTTTATTTACAGTATAATGTTCGTTGTTAGATTGGTTTGTTGATTGTACTGTACAAAATATTTTATCTCTGTAAATGATTTTTTGAGTACTTGTCTGAATTACTTTTAAATCGTAAAACCTACCCTCTTTTAAATCAAAAACACTTGATAATTCTATATAATTGCCAACCTTTGTTGCAGTTGGTGTTATTGAAACAGATGTATTTGTACTATCATCTCTCAAATCCATTGAAACAGATGTAGAATACACTCTTGGTATAATCTTTATTGCTTGTGTACTTGAAGTTGGTAATAAATGTTTCATATATATATAATACTAAAACATTGTATTTTTATTTATTTAAAACAAAAAAAAAGGCAACCGATTAAGATTGCCCTTTTATAAAATTAAAATAAGTTAATTATGCGTTTGGATTTATTTTTGCAGTTGAAGTTCCGCCAGTAACTATTGACTCTGTAACAAAGAAAGGAGGAGCAGTTTCCATACCTTCAAAAGTTAAAGTAAATCCACTTAAATCTCCCATTGCAGCACCAGATACAATTGTACCTCCAGTAACCTCTGCACCATTGTACAATCCAACTACATAGAATTTACCATTATAATCTTCAACAAAGACAATTGGTCTTTCAGAAGCTAAAATTTTGATTTCTTCTTGTGTTGCTTTATCCAATACTGGTAAAGTCAAGTTTAATGTTTGTGTATAGAACGTTGTTCCGTTCTCTCTTGAACTATTTATTGTAGTTTCTAAAGACGAGTTTCCTTTTAAATCGTATTGAAATAAATCTGGATCTCCACTTATTACAGTTAATTCTCCAGCTACAAAAGTTGTAGGTGTAAAAGAACCATAATCAGCAAAGTAAACTGCTTTCAAACCTCCAACATTATTTTTACATCCTAAATTTCTTCCAGATGATAATGATAAACAAGCCATTTGATATATGTTTTTTTAGTTATTAAAAAAGGGGTAAGCAGATCAACTACCTACCCCTTATTGTTGTTATTTATTTATTATTAAGAGTAGAAAACTACATCTTCCAACACTGCAATTTGAACTCCAGCAGTATAACGTGCGATAAATCTCACATTTTTTGACCCATCTAAATCAGCCATATCTAAAACTTTGATTTCATTATGGTCAGCAAGTAAGCCAGTTCCAAAGAATAAGTTAGATTTCAAAGTAGATACCATTGTATCATCAGCTAATCCATTTGCAGCAACAACTTTGATTCCATCGAAATACTGAACATCAATATCTTGATTGTTTCCTAAACCATTTACTCCATTTGCTCCAACTCCGTTAGCAGAAAATCCTCCTAATGCTCTTTTGTAAGCTCTAAAGATGTTTTGAGATACATAGATATATAAATCTTCGTTTCCGTATAAAGAAGAAGGTACTGCATCAGCAACCTTTCCTAATTCCGCAATTACATTAGATGCATCAACTGTTGTTCCAGTGATGTCTTGACCAGCTGGTAAAGTAGCAGCAGTTAATAATGTAGAAAAACCATCAAATGTTCCAGCACCAGCAGTTCCACTCCAGATGTCAGTTTCAGTTTGTGCAGCAATTTGTGCAGCCATTAATCCGATAAAGTAATCAGAAAAAGTAGCTGGCATATTATCGTGTGCAGAATATCCCATTGAGATAGCTTCCCAATCTGATTGGAAAGGAGTCTTACACAACTCTAAATTTACTTGTAATTCTTTTGGCTCGATGATTCTTTCAGTTAAAACAACTGCTCCAGCATCAGTAAAATCACAACTTGCGTTTGCGATAGCACCAGACAAGCTAACTCTTTTTAAAACTTCTTTAAACTTTACATTTGGTTTAACCTCGATTAATCCATTTGCGATAGTGTTACCAGATAAAAGTGCAGCAGAAACATATTTCCCAGCAAATTCTCCAGAATAAGTACTTGTAATTGATAAACTCATTTTTTTATTTGTTTAGTGTGTTAAAAATTCTATTGATTGTGTTATTTTTACCTTTTTGAGAGTAAAGGTTTAACTCTTTCTTTGCAGAAACGTTTTCTGGATTATGAGAAATACCTTCAACTTCTGGTTCAGCAGATAGTTCAACAGATACTTCTTCAACTTCTTTAACCTCTACTTTTGCAAGTTTCAATTCGTTGATTTCGTTTCTTAATTTTTCGATTTCAGAAAAGAACATTTCTTCTGTAATTGATTTTACAATCTTTTTAGGAGATGCAGTTTCAGTTGATAATTCTTCTTCTTCTACTTCTTCTGATTTAGCTTCTTCCTCAACTACTTCTTCTTCTGCTCCAGCTTCTTTGATTTCAGAAATGATACCTTCTTCTTCAATAATGATAATTTTCCCATCTGCTTCGTATTCTCCAACTGGTACTGCAACTCTTTCTTCATCTGCAACGACAAAGATTTCTGCACCAGCTTCAAATGCTTCCGCTTCTAAAATAGCACCATTATCAAGTTTCATTTGCTCTAACTTCACTTCTATTCCAAGTAAAGTTCTAACTTTGTTTAATGTTTGATTTGTGTTCATAGTTATATAATAAAATTTAGTTATTATTTTGTATTTTGGTTATCCAATAAAATTTATCCATTCTTGAGTATCTTGAAATCTTTTTATATTGTATTTACATAAATTTATTTTCTTTTCTATTTCTTTTACTCTTGGGTCGTTTTCTAAACCTATTTGTTTCATTTGCTTTAAAGCTAATTCAAATCTTGATTGAGATTGCTTTAAATTAGATTCTCCTTTTGTGATTATACCTCTTGCAGAAGATGCTAATTTTCTTAATCCGCTTGGTGCATCAAGTCCTTTATCCAGTAATTTCTCTGCATCTGATAATATTGATAACTCAATTTTCTGCGTTGCTAATTCTGTTTTTTCTTCTTTGAATAACTTGTTAAATACTTCTCTTTGTGTTTTCATTATATATATATTAAATTTAGTTTTCTTCTGTTGCGTTGATACTTCCGATACCTTGCTTCCAATATTCTGGAGCATTGCAGTCTTTACCTTGATTCTGTTTACACTCAATTGAGTATGTATTCTTGCATTTACAATATACTGCCCTCATTATGATAATAGTTTTTTAAGTTCAGAAAGTTCTTCTAATTGCTTTAGTTTTCTTGATGCCCAATTAACACCAGCAGAACCACCCCAAGCATCCCACATTAAACCACCACACCCTTCTGAATAAGGTACGTCTTTATGTTGTTGATGTCTTTTAAATGATGCCATTCTCGCAATAGTATCTTTGCTTATTGGTTCTCTTTTTGCTAATTGGTTCGCTCTGTTCTTTCCAGTTGCTTCTCCGCAAGAACCCCATCCGTTTTCCTCAACCCATTTTAACGCTCTTTTAGCATTGTTTGTTGCACCTTGTGGATAGTCAGTATAAGATTCTAATTCTTGTTCTTCGTATTTTTTAGGCTTACTGTGTACCCAACCTTTTTTATTGTATTTATCGTGTTCCTCTTTATTCATTACTTTAACACTTGCACCAGTTTTTGGGTTGTACATAGTATGAGGATATTTCATCAAATGCTCTTTTAATTCTTCATTTGGTCTTTCTAACTTATCAGCAAAATACCCTTCGATTGAGAAACCTTTTACCTTACCAGTTTTCACATAGTCATTCCAGATTTCATCATTCTCAACTTTAACAGAACCCATCCAAGTTCCAACTGGTACATCTAAACCATATAAAGCAGTTTTATCTTTTGCTTTATCTTCAACAATCCAGCTTTCAACTAATGTTAAATCTTTTAATTGTGCATCGTGTTCCAATGTTGAATTAGATTGATTACCATTCTGTAAATACATTTGAGATGCTTTTGCAACAGTCTTTTCTGAAAAGAATATATAGTATTCTTCTTCTCCGTTTCTTCTGTAAATTGGCTTCTTTGGTATTAATAAAGCACCCATTAACAAACGCTTCTCTTTACTTATTTCAGCAAGTTTTATTTCTTGGTTGTTTAACGCTATAAAGTCAGATTCAATTGCTGGATTTTCAACAACGCTAATTGCTTCAACTCCAATTGCTTCATCATCATCTAAAATAAGTTCTATTATTTTCATAATTATATAATAACTTTTAATTAATATTTTATATTTTCAAATACTTTTTTATCCTATTGAAGCACCCTTTACAATATTTCTATCCATTTCTTGTGCAGTTGTTACATCGTTTGAAACTACATATGCTTGAACTGGTTGTTGTGATTGACTACCAATTGCTTCCGCTAACTGATTAGTATCACTTGCTCCAACTACATTAAATGCTGGAGGTAATGAAGGTGCAGTAGGAGTAGCAACAGTACCACCACCTCCACCGCCAGTTGCGAATGATGGTGCAGCTGGTTCTTGTGATGCAGTAATTTGTTTAACGTTTGCAAATCCAGATGCTATAATTCCAGCAGCTCCAATGTAACCAAATATCCCACCTTGTGCAAGTGCTTTATTTGCTCCAGTATAAGTATCTCTTATTGCTTGTGTAACCGCTAACGCTTTACCAAATTTACTATTACCACCTAATAAACCAGCAATAGCACCCAAAGATTGAAATACAGTTTTTTCTTTTTCTTTTGCAATCTGCTTATCTATTGTAACTCGCTTCTGACCATTTGCTTGTTCATACGCAGTTAGTTCATTTTGTGCTTCTTGAAAAGCAATAGTACCTTTTTTATATAAATCTCGTTTATCTTGTAGTCGTTTTTTTTCTAAATTCGATTCTTCTTCATTTAATACTTTTTGTCGTTCTAATCTTGCAAGTTCGTTTTCTATTTGCTCTGCTTCAAATTGATTTTTATTAGCATTTAATTCTGCATCAGCTTCTTTTTGTGAATTTGTTAATTCTAAAGACTCTCTATCTAAAGCTAAAGCATTTGATTTTTGTTCTGATCTAATACCTTCAATCTGTGCTTCAACACCAGCTAATTCCCTTAACGCTTCTATTCTTGCAGTTTGAAACTCTACATTCTCTTTATCTTTTTTTAAGTTCGCATCTGCTAAAGCTAATTGCATTTGTGCTTGTGATAGCATTGCGGATTCAGCTGAATCTATTTTAATTAGTAAAGCATCATTTGCTGCTTGACGTTCTTCAATAGATTTCGTTTCATCATCTCTTATCTGTCTTAATTTCTCTGCTTGTCTATCAAATTTCTCAAAAAATAAACCTTGTCTTGCAGCAGCTAATTCAGCAGACTTCTGTAATTCAACATTTGCTTTTGCAGCTTCTGTTGCAGTAGATATACTAACTTCTCCAAATTCTTTTACAACAACTTTACCTATTTCTGAAACCTCTGTTATAGCTTCTCCAAAATTATTTACAACATCAGAACCAGCTTTTGAAACTCCATCTGCTACATCTACTATATTTTTTTTAGTTTCTAATATAGATAGATTTAAAGCCTTTATTGTTTCTTGATCTTTATCTCCTAAAAATGATTTTTCCCAAGCTAACATAGCTTCATCAATAGCTAAAGCAATACCGTAAAAAGCAAGTTGGAAAGGGCTTAACACTATTGTTAAAATACCACTTGCAACTTTACCAAGAGCATCTAATTGATCTGTTGATTGCGTTAAAGCATTGTAAGTATCTTTAAATGCAGTTGCAACTTGACCTACTATTTCCGCAGCAGTTTCAAAAACAATATTAAATGTATCTACTACTTTTTGGTTTTGAGAGAATAACTCTTTTAAAGTACCAAGAGCAGAAATAACCAAACCAATACCAATAGCTTTTAAAGTTGTACCAATTGCTTTAATACCACCAGCAGCATCTTTAGAAGCACTCTCAACACCTTTTAAAGATTTTTCAGTTTCTTTATTTCCATCTGTAACAGATTTATTTAAATCTTTAACACTATCCGCAACTTTGTCAATTCCTTTTAGTGCTTTATCTGTTTTAGCTTCTAAATCAATAATTATCTTTTCCATTCTTTATTTTGTTTTTGTCTTTTAAATACTTCTTTAAAACTGTCTGGAAATTTATTTTTTCCTTTTGCTAATTGCACTATTTCTGATTTGCAATCTGTATCTTTTAATAAATCTAATATTTGTTCTATCATAAATCGTT
>Ga0206682_10003797_pt1 | contig 12653 bp, 2 predicted proteins | sample M240m12015metaG_FD_155444 | JGI IMG/M metagenome (GOLD analysis project Ga0206682, IMG submission 155444) | Ammonia-oxidizing marine archaeal communities from Monterey Bay, California, United States - M2 40m 12015 | ecosystem: Environmental > Aquatic > Marine > Intertidal zone | place: USA... | reverse complement strand
GCCGCCGCCTCGAACGCGCTCTCCCTGGAGTACCCCGGGAAGTGCACGAACAGCGAGTCGGTGTCGCCGTACACGACGCGCGCGCCGCGCCATCGATTGTTACCGTCGCCCGAGTGCACGGTGCGAATGGCGCGCTCGAGCGTGTCCCGGCCGCACTGCACGATGGCGTCCGCCAGCTCCGCCATGGGCATGCGCCCGGAAAAGCCAGCCGCCGTGTACCCGTACGTCACGTTCGCGATGAGCTTCAGCCCGAACTGCTTCGCGTTGAGCGCGCGGCGGCGCGCCTTTGCCTCCGCGGGCGCCTCCTTCAGGCACGACTTCACCATAACGCGCGTCGCTAAAATCTCGGAGAGCAGCCGCGGCAGGATCCCCGGGCGGACCGAGGGCGGGGCGAACATCGCGCCGTTGGGGGTCACGGTCACACCCGGAGGGTCATCAGGGTCATCAGGGTCATCATCGCGAGGAGGGTCATCGTAGCGAGGAGGGTCGTCGCGCGTTTCTCGAGATCCGCGCAGCATCGCCGGCAACAAACCGGGAGGCAACGCGAGCTCGTGGCACCCGAGTTTCCGCGGCGGGCCGCCGCCCAGGCCCGCCACCTGGTCGGCGAGCGGAGCGCCCTCGGTCGGCGTGATTTTCGGTTTTTCTTTTTCTTCCTTTCGCGACGCGTTCGGCGTGGTTTTCGGTTTTTTCGGTTCCCGCGAGCGAACGTCCGCTCGCGTCGTCGTCTCCGCGGGCTCGCGCGGCTCGTTCATCTCGTGCATCTCGTGCATCTCGTGCATCGCGTCCAGGTCTCGCTGCTCCGGCACTTTCCCCAAACACGTGCTGTAGCACAGGTTGTACGCGCACACCACCGACGGGTACAGCGACGCGAAATCCAAAACCGCCACCGGGTCGACGTACAGTTTGCTCTCCGGCTCCATCACCAGCGGGAGGCATTCCATCGCGGGCTGCCTGCTCGTCTGCTCCGCGGACGGCGAGGGCGCGAGGTAGTTCTCAAGGTGCGCCAGCCGTAACATCATGGACTCGACCCTGTACTGGCTCCCGCGGAACACCACGCTCTGGAAATCGATCCCGAAAATCTTCGCCTGCTCGTTCGTGCGCGCCACCACGTCCAGCTGCTCGCACATCCGCGCAACCGACGCCGCGCGCGCGCACGCGTGGCGGATCGCGCGCCAACGCTGGTGTCCTTCTCGTTTGGTCCTTCTCTCTGTGCTGCGCGGCGCTGCCATATAGCCGCCGTGGAAGACGGCGTCGGTACCGTCCTCCGCCTCCCCGCCCGACGCCCAGCGGCTCAGCGTCTTCGCCGGGAACTTGGGGACGCGAACGCGAAGCACGGATGAGACGCACGACTCGAACGCGTAGCTCTGCAACTTGAGCTCGCCGCGCAGGATGCGCCACAGGTTCAGCACGACGCGCCCCGTGACATGGATGCCGGAGGCGTGCAGTCGGCCGTACTCGTCGTCCTGGCGCTCGTTCGCGCCAGGCACGGACGCCGACCTCGAGATTTCGCGAAGCAGGTCGACGTCCAGGCGCCTCGCGCGCTCCGCCAAAAACCCGAGGCTCTCGCCCTGGACCTCAAACCCGACGATCGCGTCGGGGTCGAGCGCCAGCACCGTCGCGACGAACCCGCGGAGCAACGCGCGCTCATCGTCGAAGGCGTGGCACTCCACGTCCCCGGGGACGGCGTGCTCCGCCCCCCACACCCAGGCGGGCTCCTCTTCCTCCTCTTCCTCCTCTTCCTCCTCTTCCTCCTCTTCTTCGCGGCGTTCGGGATCAAAACCTCCTTCGAGATCCGAGCCTCCGTCAGGGCGAGGCTCGTCTCCGCCGAACACCGATCTCCGCCGGGGGCTCTTCGTCAGCGTCAGCGCCAGCCGCCGCCGCGTCGCGCCGCCGTCCGCGGAGAAGCACAGGCCGACGGTCAGGACCGGGTCGTGGTTGGGGTCCGGGAGCAGCTCGCCGCGCGTCCCGCCGATGGTCTCCACGCACAAGACGCCCATGGGGGGGACGGGCGCGCCCGCGGCTTCGCCGCGATTCCCGGCGTCCCGGTTTGCTTTTTCAGTAAACGCCACCCCGACGGAGTCCGAGCGCGGCGTCGAGTCGGGCGCGTCCGTGGGCTGCGTCACCTGCGACGCGCCGAGCCGTTCTTTCACGCGCGGACCGACACGTCGCCGCGGTGGCTTCGCCGAGGAAGGAATCCCTAGGGTCGAAATCGGCGGCGTCTGCGTCTGCGTCTTTTTTTTAGAGCGCGACGACGAGTTTTCGTTGTCGTCGCCAACGTCGTCGCGAACGAAACCTCCTCCGTCTTCGGTCTCGTGCGCCTCGCACCCGTGGAAGCGCAGGTGCTCGAGGTACCCGTTCTGCTCTTCGTACTTGGGCGAGGGCGGGCGCTCCACCGGGTCCTCCGGCAACAACGGAGCGCGCGAACTCGAAGGCGCACCGTGGAAGGCGTTCCCGCCAAAGGGCCCCGACTCGTCCGCGTCCGCCGCGTCTCCGAGCCCGATTTGCGCAGGGCCGGATTGGCCCCTGCCGCCGCCGACGCCGCCGGAGGGTCCCGCGGCGTCGCCGACGAGGTCCAGACCATCCAGCCAGGCGTCCAGGCGCGCGTTCGCCGCGGCGCGCATCGAAGGCGTTCCCTCCTCCCCCGGCGACGGCAGGATCCCGGAACCGGCCGCCGCGGACGCCGACGCGGCGCGCAGGGAAACGCGCGCGGGCGGGTGGAACGGCGAGGGCGGCGGCTTCACGAGCTCGGGCCGCGCGGCGGGCGTCGCGGGCGTCGCGGGCGTTTCTCGCGGGCGTTTCTCGGGATCGGGCGCGAGACCGCGCCGGCGCGCGTACCGCTCAACCTGGGCCCGCCGCGGGGGCGGGCGCAGAGGCCGTAACGCGTACCGAGGCGCGCGTCGAGGGGCTCTCGTCTCGACGTCCTCGTCTGGCGCGACGAGAACGTCCGTCTCAGCGAGGGAACCGTCGGCGAGGGAGGAATCGAGCGCCGGAAACGCGGCGGCGAGTTTCGTCGTTCGAGACGACGTCGCGAACGGCGCGAAGCCGTCGCCGTCGTTTTCGGTGACTAGAAAATCATGCGTCGTTTCGTCATCCGGAAGGGAAAACGCGCGCAATTCATCGGGTTGGTTCGTCGGTACCTTCACGGGCACGCCGCCCACGATCACCGCGCGCGCGGGCGCGTCTCGCGGGTCGCCGTAGAAGACTTTCGCGTGCGTCTCCTCGGGGACGCCGAGCGAAGCCGCCGACGCGCGCAGCGACGCGACCGTCGGAGGCGCGAGCCGTGGGCGGAGTGCGAAGGCGTTCGGCGCGGAACCACGTATGGAAAGAACGCCCTGTTCCTCCGCGAGGATCGTCGTTTCCGACGCCGCGAGCGTCGCCTCCGCCTTTTCCGCCGGTTCGTCACGCAGTCCGGGAGCGGGACCTGTCGCGGGTTCGCCCGTCGGGACGTCGTCCTCGGAAACCGCCGCCTCCACCGCGAAGCGCGTCTTGCGGGCGGCGTTCGCGCCGCCTTGGCTTTGGCCCGAGTCCCTCTGAGAAGCGCCCCGACGTTTCTTGTGGCTGATTTGCCAGCCGAGCGCGCGGGCGCACCGCACGTGCGCGTACCCGCGCGCGGGCGACTTGACCCCTTTCTCGCCGATCAACGCGTCCCCGCAGTGAAAGCACGCGCGACGCGGCGGAAGCTTCGTGTCGGCTTCTTCCGCGGCTTCCGTGTCCGGTAGCGATCCCTGAAGTGTCTCCTCGGCGCGCGCCGCCTCATCGTCTGTGGCGTTTCGATCGGACCTCGACCGCGCATCGAGGCTCGGTGACGAACGGGGTGCGAACGAAGGCGGCCAGGGCTCGCGTTCGCGCGGCGACGGCGCTTCGAAAAGATTCGCCCCCGCGACCGACGCCGAGAATCGCCGTTTTCTCGCCGCCGAGAGCGCCTTCGCCTTGGCCGAAGACACGTCGCGCTCGAAAGCCGCGCACCGCTTGTGCGCGTAGCCCTTCGCGCGGCTGAATACCCGCCGCTCGCGTGAACAGTCCTCGCCGCAGACGGCGCAGATCTTCGGAAGCGTCACGCGATCGGCGGTTCGTTCGCGTCTCGGCGACGGCGAAGCATTCGCCGTCGCCGAAACGTTTCGCGGCGTCCCTTTCGCTTTTTGAAAAATCGCGTCGCTTTTTGAAAAATCGTCCCCCTCGGCGGTCCCCAGGACGTCTTGGAGGTCGTCCCACTCGCGCTGCGTCGCGGCGACGAAGGGGTCGAGCTCGTCCATGCTCTCCTCTTCCGAAAGCGCTGTTGACACCATCGCCAGCGAAGTCTCGCGGCCGACGCCTTTTCCTCGCGGCAAAGGCGTCGCGTCGTCGTCGTCGTCGTCGTATTCCAAACGCAGGTCGCGCACTTCCTCGGCTTCGCGCGCGGCGGCGCCCGCGGCGACGGCGGCGAGCGAGACGCGCCGCGCGGCTTCCGAGACGTCTTTTCGCGCGGACCGATCCAAACGCTCGGTGTCTTCGGTGTCTCGTTCCGGGTCGCGCGAGATGTCGAGATCGAACACCGAGTGTGTCTCGCCTTTCGCGAAGTTCAAGAGCAAGCCGTACATCGGGTCGTCCTGCGTCCCCCCCGGCGAGACGCTCGCCGCGGCTTGCGACACGACCACCAGCTCGCGGTCCACGGAGAGTCTCGCGGGATCCGAATACCCCGAATACCCCGAATACCCGCGAGGAGAAGCGTCGCTTCCACCCGGCGCGGACGCTTCGGCGTCGTCTTCGGTCCTGCGGCCGTGCGTCTGCTTCTCCCGCAGCAGCTGCGAGGGCTGCCGCGAGGCGGCGGCGAGGCGCGCGGAGCCGCGCGGCGGACGCGAGACCGAGACGCGGGCGTCCTCGGCGCGCGAGGCTCGGTTCGCGGGCGGCGCGCCGCCGCCGCGCGTCGGTGTATCGATCGGTTCATCCGAAGGGTTCGATCTCTGCGTGCCGCTTAGAAGCGTCTCCGGAGACGCTGATTCCAGGCCATGGGGGGCCTGATTCCAGTCGTACACGGTCGCCAAATCGAACGCTGTGGCTCCGCGCCCCGCCTCCGCGCGCGCCGCCGCCGCGACGCGCGCCAGCAGGCGTTTCCGGTGCTCGTCCTTCGCGACGCTGGTTTCGGCGAACGGCAGCCGCGGCGGTGGCGGCGGTGGCGGCGGCACGGTGCGGTTCTCCAGCGCTGCGCGCCTCTTCTCCTCGTCCCACGCCGACCGCAGCGAAGGCACGAGCCGGACCGAGTCGGACCCGGACCCGGACCCGGACCCGTCGCGCGCCGCCGTCGACTCGCGCGGGTTCAGGATCGCCTCGGCGAGCACGTCCACCTCGAGCTCCACGTTGGACGTGCGCGGCGGGGGGGGCGCGGTGTTCCGGTCCTCGCGGTCCGACTCGGATAGATTCAGCGACGGCGTTTGGCCCGCATCGTCCCCCTCCCGCGACGCCGCCGGGGAGAGGTTTCCCGCGAACGCGTCCGAGACGTCCGAGACGGCGAAACGTCGTCTCAGCGCGACGCGCGTCCACCGCCGCGGGACGGTTTCCCGCGTCCAGACGCGGGGGGGGGGACGCGCGCGCGCGAGCCGTCCGTCGGAGCCGTTCGTTCCGGGAGACACGTCAGGGGACATCGCACGTCGATTCGTCCGGAGCGCATCACTCGCGAGGGATCGGGATGCTTCTCCCGCCGTCGGTTCTTTCGTCGGTTCTTTCGTCGCATCCGCCGTCGCGCCGAACGAACCGAACGAACCGAAAAGACCGAAAAGCCCAAACGCCTCCGCGTCCTCCGCGCGCGCGCCGTACGCGCCCGCGGGCTCGGCGTCCTCGAACTCGAGCTCCAGCGGGCCTCGCCGTCGGCGCGAGTGAAGGGTTCCCGTTCCCGTCGCGCGACCCGAAGCCCCCTCCTCCTCCTCCATCGCCGCGCCCCCCAGCCGCAGCCGCCGCCGCGCCGCGACGCGCCGCGTGTGCGCGCGCGGCCACCGCGGCGTGGGTTCGCGGAAGCACGCCTCCGCGCAGCGCACCACGCCGGCGCCGGTGAGGTTCAGATCCATCATCGCCTGCAGCGGGAACGGGACGTGCGCCTCGAAGGGCTGGAACGTCCGGTCCGCGACGCCGCCGCTCAGAAGCGCGGCGCGCACGCGCGACATGCACGCCGGGTCGAACAGGGAGATCTTCACGAACAGACGCTCGTGCGCGTGGAAGCCGTACATCGACCGCGCGCGTACCAACGCGCACTCGCGAACGACTTGTTTTTTAGGATTTCTTTTCCGAGCGAAACCCGCGGGGCCGCCGCCTTCGCGCGGCGCGAAAGGGCGCGCGGCGGGGTCGCCGGGGCCGCCTCGGGGGGCGCTCGGAGCGTCCGCTTGACGCATATAAGCATCATGCATGAATCCATCCGCCCTCCGAGCCCCGCCCCCCGCCCCCGCGGCGGGGGTGGCTCCCGGAGCGCGCGCGTCCGCCGCGGCGGCGCGCTCGCCGAAGTCCAGCGCGCGGTCGAGCGCCTCGGCGAGGCCCCTCAAAAACGCAGTCGCGCCGTCGGCGCCGCGCGGCAAGTCGTCGTCGTACGGCACGTACAGGTACGGGAACAGGCGGTGGATGTGCAGGCACGCCTTCTGGCCGCCGGGAGTCTCGCCGAAGATGCGGAGCACGGGGACCTGCGCGGGGCGGGGACGGCGAGAACGACAAGCGCCCGCGGGTGAGTCGCGCGTCTCTCGAGCCGGGAGGGAAACCGTGGCTGGGTGCCAACAAACGTTCGCGCGTGTCCGTACCTGCTTCACCGGGGCGTCGCCTCGGAACGGCGAGACCGTCTCGTCCAGGCCGGGGACGGGCTCGGCCAGGTAGTAGTCGATGGTGTTGAGCCGAACCTCGAAGACATCGGGGAACGCGGGGGGGTCAGCCCCCGGGGGAGCTCCGGGCGCGCTCGCCATGTGTCGTGCGTCGCGCGACGCCCCAGATCCGCCCGAGGCGCGCGAAGGCGACAGGGCACTCGCGCGCCGTGAACGCCACCGGGCCCGGTTTTATCCTAGTTCGCGTCGCGTCGGCGCTCTCTCGGCCGCGACATCGCGCTCGTCACGACGCGTGGGCCTCTGTGATGACCGGAGGGGGTGAGATGCGCTTCTGCTTCTCGTGCCTACCAACGCGATGACGCATACGCGCAGAAAACACACCTTTTTCATCGTGTGCTGATCGCGTTTTCGACGCGTTTTCGCCGCGCCGAGATTATCGGCGCGCTTCTTCATCGAACGGGGCCGCGCGGGGATACGACAACGACGAGTGATGGGTGCGAAGCGTCGCGCGGCAGAACGCGAGAGCCGCGCGACGTCTCGAAAATTTAAGCAGTCGCAGTCTATGGTGGTCACCCTCGGGGACGCGAAAGCGCCGCGGTCCGCTCCTCCTCCTCGAAGACGACGCGGAAAACGCCTCTCGCGCGAGGTAGTCTACATACGAAACCGTCAGAACCCGAGGTCGACGTTCCACGCGCTTTGGATGTGCTTCGCCACCGCGTCGAGCATCTTCTCCTCCTGGAGCTCGTCGACGGTGTCCGGCAGACGCGCCGCGAGGCTGGCACGCAGCTTGGCCAGCTTCGTGCACGGCCCCCCGTCCGGTTTGTTGTTTGCGATGTTGGTGAAGTGCCTCCAGAGCTCGTTGATGCGCACGCGGCCCGCGACGGTGGCGTTTTCAGTCACCACGTCGCACATCGCCGAGACGCACGCGGCGTCCGGCGCGTCGCTCGTGGTTTCGTACCGCACCTCGAACGGCGCATCTTCGACCGCGCCGCCTCGACCTGATGCGCGCCGCTCCGCCACGAAGCACGTCATCTTGCTCACGCGCGTGGGCAGACGCAGGTCGTACGGCCCGACGATGAACCCCACGAAAGGAGACACGGTTTTTCTTTTTTGGTTCGAGCTCGCCTCAGCCTCCTCGGAGTCGAGCGACGCCGCAAAGAGGCTCTGGTAGTTGAGCTGGTTGTCCACGTCCACGCCCGAGGGCGTGGGCTCGAAAACGGGGTGCGAGTGGTACCAGCCCACCACGCGCATGCCCTCGGACTCCACCCGCGCCTTGAGCTCCACCTCCGCCACGGGGTCCATCTCCACGTCCGACCCAGACGCGAGTCCGCGCCCGGGGAACGCCTTGTCCACGGTGACCACGCGCGCCGCCGCGTCCCAGGCGCCGCCCAGGTACCCGATCACCTCGTTCGTGCACAGGTGCGCGTGCGTGTCCATGACCAGCTGCGCGGCCGGGCGCACCACCACACGGAAGGGCTGCGCGCCGGGCTCGTCGCTGCCCGGGCGCGTGTTCGCGGCGAACGCGCGCAGCGGGTGCAGCTCCAGCGTACCTCCGTCCGCGTCCCGGAACCCGGCGACGGCGACGGAGGTTTTCCCGGCGGTTTCGCGTTTGGGGCGCGCCTTGGCGTACTCCGTGGCTTCGATCGTCGCGCTCCCCGTGGCTCCAATCGCGCCGTCCTCGGCGCTCGCGCCAAGGACCCCGGCGCGCGCAGCCTGCTTCTCCGCCTTGGCGATGCGCGCCTTCTCGGCGTCGCGCTTCTCGGCGTCGCGCGCGGCGGCGGCGGCGGCGGCGGCTTCCGCCTTGGCCGCCTTGGCCGCCTTCGCGGCGGCCATCTCCGCCGCCTCCTCGGGGGTCAGAACGCCACGCGCGGGGCTGGATACGGCCGCGGCGTAACGCACTGAAACGCTGCCGTTCGCGGAGTCGATCAGGTCCGAAGCGTTCACCGGCGGCGCGCCTTCCGGAGCGGCTCCTCCCGTCGCGAGCGTGGACTCCTTGAAGCCGTACTGCTTCGCCGCGGCGGAGTTGGGGTCGAGGGGCTTGCCCGAAAGCGTGTACCCCTCGCCCGTCTCCGCCACCTTCTTCGGCAGGGGCTTGCCCTGCAGGCAGAGCTTGATGAAGTGCTTCTGCGCGTGGCTGGTGAACGCGCGGTGGTCGCGCGTGCCGACGTGCGCGGCGCACGCGCGCCAATCGCGGCCGTGCAGCACGAGCGCCTCGCGGAAAAGCACCTCCTCCTCCACCGTCCACGGGCGCGCCTTCTGGCGCACAGATCCGGCGTCCTTGCGGCGGCGGCGGCCGCTCTCCGTGAGCTCGGACGGGTCGGGCGGGGGTTTCGGGGCCTTGGGGGCCTTGGGGGCCTTGGGGGCCTTAGGCGGCTTGGGCTCCTTCGGGGGCTTGGGTTCCTTGGGCGCGGCTTTTTTGCGCTTCTTCTTCCTGCGCGTGGATCCGTAATCGCAATCGTCCGAGTCGTCGTCGCCGATGCCGTACACGTCCGCGTCTTCGTACGGGTTCTCCTCGCGCAGCATCTGCGCGATGAGCGCGGCGGTCGCCGCGTCGGGCTCCGAGGCCATGGTTCCCGGGGGGTGGCGACGGCGCGTGCGGGTCTGCCCCGAGATCGACGGTTTACGGGACGACGCGACAGCGACGACGCGCATTTCGAAATTTTCGCGCGCCAAGATTCGCGCCAGCTTGGCGCTTGGCGCTGACGGAACGCGAGCGGCCGAAGAGAAATCGGTGCGCGGAAGCCCGGAAGCCCGATTCGCGGGCCTCTTTCGACCGCGTTTTTCCTCGAGACCCGCCGTGTTACGGGCAAAGCGCCCCGCGCCCGAGCACGGGGCGAGACCGAGAAACGCCGAACCGGAGACGGCCGCGCGGCGTGCACACTCGCTCGGTAGAGCGTGACCGCGCGTTCGCTCCGCGGACTTCGCGCGCTGACGGCGCGCGCGTCTCCACGGCGCGTGCCCTCCGCGCATTTCGGGGCACCCTCGCGGGATTGCGTCCAGTCGGCGCCGAGCGTCTTCACGCATCATGCCGACCGCGTTGCTCATGCAGCAGTCCGGCCCCCAGGCGGGGCCGCAGGGGCAGTCCAAGACGACCACGGTCACCATTACGGGTGCGTCTCGGGCGCTTTCGCTCCCGTCCTCCCGCTTCTCTCCCGAACGCCGCGCGCGTCAGCCTCGGCCGCGCGCCGGTTTTCCCGGCGCGCGGCTTTCGTTTCGTTACCCTAATCCAGGCGCCCCCGCGAGATCTCGGCGAGATCCGGGCGCCGCGCGCGCGGACGCTCCGTCTTTCCTTTCCGTCGCCTTTTCTGACCGCTGACCGACGCGTTGGCATCCGTACTACACGTCCACAGGCGAGCACGAGCACGTGATCAGCGGGTACTCGTTGCTGAAGGGCATAGGCGACGGCGAGCCCATCGCGAGCGACCGATTCACCGTCGGCGGCCACGAGTGGGTTTTGCTCTTCTACCCCGACGGCAAGCGGAGCACTTCGGACCCGAACGCGCCGAGCCCGGCGGACGACCCGTACGCGGCTTTATTCGTGGCGCTCATCGGCGAGGGCCCGCGGCCGCAGGGCGTCGTGACCTCGGTCAACGGCCGAGTGGTGCGCGCGTTCCACCGGTTCACGCTGGTGGACCAGTCCGCGGAGGGCGCGCGTCACATCACGAAGGGGCGGCAACGGGACCAGGGCGCGGTGAAGATCAGCTGCGCGAGGCAGGACCCGAACGCGCGAAACTGCCACGGCTACCGCAAGTTCGTGCGCCGCAGCGTGCTGGAGTCGCCCAACAACGGGTACCTTAAGGATGACACGATTGTGTTTCGGTACGAGATCGAGCTGGTGGTCACTTCGGGCGGCGCGCTGAATCGCCCGAAACAGCTCGCGCCCGCCATCGACGTCGGCGCGTTTCCCACGCTGGGCGACCAGATCCGCACGCTGCTCACGGAGGACGCGGACAAGACGGACGTCGTGTTCGAGGTGGAGGGCGAGCGCTTCCCGGCGCACTCGCTGGTGGTGGCGGCGCGATCCTCCGCGTTTCGCGCCATGCTGCGCACGGGCGCGGAGATGCGCGAGGGGAGCGAGGGGATCATCCGCATCGGGGACGTCCGCGCGCCCGTGTTCCGCGCGCTCCTGCAGTTCCTGTACTCGGACGAGCTCCCCGACGGCACCGGGCGGAACACCTCGCACGAATTCTCGGCCAGGCGTGGGGACACGGAGGATACGGGCAAACAGTCGGAGGCGAGCGCGCGGCGCCGCGCCTTTGCCAACCGCGGCGGCGCGGGTCCCGGTTCCGGCGGCGCCGCGTCTTCTTTGTCTTTAGGAAACGCAAACGCCTCCTCGGCGGCGGACACCGCCGGAGAGCTGGACGTCGCGATGACGCAGCACCTGCTGGTGGCGGCGGACCGGTTCGACCTGACGCGCCTGCGCGCGATGTGCGAGGCGAAGCTCTGCGACACGGTGGAGGTTGAGACGGCGGCGACCACGCTCGCGCTCGCCGAGCAGAACCACGCGCTCGCGCTCAAGCAGGCGTGCCTGCAGTTCGTCGCGTCGCACCTGGGCGAGGTGATGCTCACGGAGGGGTACAAGCACATGGAGCAGAGCTGCCCGAACCTCGCGGGCGAGCTCCTGAAGACGGTCGCGCAGCAGAACCAGGCGGCGGCGGCGGCGGCGGCGGCGGCGGCGGCCAACGCCGCGCTCCCGGAGGCGCGGCTCGTCGCCGCGCCGCCGGGACCGGGACCCGCGCCGCCGGGACCGGGAGCCGCCGCGGCGGCGCCGGCGCTTCCTCCTCCGGCTGCGGCGGAGGACCTGTTTCCGACGCACAGTGACGCACATGACAGGAGGGACGCGTACATGCAGCAGGCTAACGCTGCGATGGATCGAATCGCGGCGAGCGCGGCAGCGGCGGCGGCGGCCGGCCAGGCGGCGGCGGCGGCGGCGGCGAGCCCCGATCCCGACCCCAGCCGCGGCGGCGACGTCGCCGCGACCCGCGAGCGGAGCCCGCGTGGTGTTGCTCGGCCGGCGGGGCTGGCCAGCGATGCTTCTCAGCGTGCGGCTGTGGCCCGGCTTGGGTTGTCCATCCGCCCGCCCACTAGTCGCGTCGGTCGGGCTCCCCACTGGGAGACGATGCGCCCGCTCGACGCGGCGCGCGAAGGGTCGGGTCCCGCGAGCGCGTCTCCCGGCGACGCGCTCGGCGGACCCGACGGCGGTATTCCGACCGCCGACCCCCGAGCTCCGGCGCGTTCCCGGCGCTCACCGGAGGACAGTCATCTCGACGACGACGGCGATGAGCCTCCGCCCACCGACTCGGACCTCGACGACGTCGGGGCGGCGATTCCGCCGGGCGCGCCGCCGGCGACGGCGTTTCTCGACGCGAGGCATCCCGCGCGCCGGTCGCGCGCTGCCGCGCCGCGCGGCACGGCGGCGCCGATCGAGGACGACGCCGAGGACGCCGACGCCGACGAGGCGGCCGGCGCGGGCGCGCGCGCGGCCGCGCGCGCGGTTGGCGCCGGGCGAGCGTGGCGCGCCGCGGGCGCTCGCCCGGCGACGCGCGGCGCGGGCGCGGCGTCCCCCGACGCCGAAGACGGCGCCAACGCGACCACCGGGAGGCGCGTGCGGCGGCGAACCGGGGGCGAAGCGTGAGACTACGCGACGCGACTTTTTTTTTGCTCCCGTGGTCTACGTACGTACTGGAGACGCGACGCGACGCGACGACGCTTTGAGCGGAGGTAGTTAGTGTAGTGTTGATGTACGACATGTACTTGAAATCGGGAGCGTATATCGGTAAGGTGGAAGCCATTAAATACATGATCGCTTCCGCATATGACCGTCTCAATGACGCAAAGGATGACCAACTCGCCTTACACGAGCTTTATGCTGAGCAGTTG
>Ga0206682_10003793_pt1 | contig 12658 bp, 16 predicted proteins | sample M240m12015metaG_FD_155444 | JGI IMG/M metagenome (GOLD analysis project Ga0206682, IMG submission 155444) | Ammonia-oxidizing marine archaeal communities from Monterey Bay, California, United States - M2 40m 12015 | ecosystem: Environmental > Aquatic > Marine > Intertidal zone | place: USA... | reverse complement strand
CGGCTCCAATGCCATCTTTGACATGCAGGTTGTCTAAAAGACTAGCAAACAGAACGAAGTTACCGCTCTCAACTTTTACTTTTAGCCCTTGGTAGTCAGCCGCAGACATAGTTGTTCGAAGCTGCGTGATGGCAACTTTCAGAGCATCTATTAAAACTGCGGATTTAAGTCTCATGCAAAGTCCTCACGTATTCTAAACTTGAGGATGTCAAAAATGGTTTCGCGCAAACCTGTAGAGCGAACAACTTCGATCTCACCCTCATAAACGCCAGGTTCTTGGTTGAGGTCTTCTGTCTGCCACTGGAGAATTGCTACGCCGGTATCGGCGGTATCTGGGTTGACGTAGAGTGTTCGTGAAAACAGAACCGCTTCGTCGCCTGCGGCTCTAAAGTGTAGCGTCACCGTCGCGCCTGTTAGGTCAGAAGCTGTACTGCTGTCCTCGTCAGTAAACGAGAGCTTAATTTGAGGGCCAGTATCGCCTTGAACGTAGTTAAATGATGTAGCCATTATGCTCTCCTCCGACGACCTTCAAAGTTTTGACTTTGAACTCTGGTGCTGACGCGGCGATAATCTCTACCCTTTGCGTCGTCTGCTTCTTTGGAAAACTGCTGGCGGTAGTACATAGCCAACTCAGGGTTCGTCCATTCCTTGTTAGGCACCGACGCAAGCTGCGCGATAGCACCGTAAGAAATGCAGCGACCGTGAGACTGATAAATCCAATCCTCAACGCCGGTAGCCGTCAGCTTTGTTTTAAGAACTCCCCAACCGCGAAACGTGTATTTGCGATCAGGCGTGGGGTACAACCTGACAGACGCGTCTTGGTAAATTGCGTAACTGTTGGGCGTAGAATTCGTTTCAAACCTTGTCGAGTTTAGATGCCGGTCTGTAATTCTTTTAAGGGGACGACCATCTAAAACTAATTCGTAAACGTTTTCTAGGACCGCTTCATCTGAAGGTAAGAAAATAGGATACTCAGCGACGTTTTTAACCGCAAAGTCTTTTTCTATCTCGAAACGCCACACTTCACTGCGCTCTAAAAACTTAGCACTCGCTTCTTGTAAGTGCGACTCCATTACAATTTCTGGACAACCCGACAAGTAGGGTTGGATGTATGGATAAAATTTGTCCCACGTTACAGTAGCCATTTACGTCACCGAACTTGCTGGATTGGGCGTTATCGCAGCGTCAACCTGCGTCTTCGTGCCAATAGCAGCGTTAAAAGTTTGAAAAGCAGCGGCCGCTCGTTGCTCGTTAGCCCCGTACTCGGCGTCTTTTGAATAGGCGCGGTACAAAATCCAATCGGTAATCGGGCTTAAATATATATCGTCTAGCAAAATCACTTCGTTGTCGTTGTTCGCCGGGTCAAGCTCATTTTCTGTCATCGCGTGTGCGCCTGGAGCGTCTGCGTAAATAACTTCCAACTGAGCTACGTTTGTAGCGGGAGGGTACACATAAAACTGCTTTGGTTGGCGGGGATCGTAAGTGTAGTGCTGAATGTTGTCTGTCTGCGTTTCCGAGTGCCAGCTGGGGCGCTGATCGTCTAAAACACTGCGGGCAACTACTCGTACGACTTTCTTTTGGGAACCGGAAAATACGTTTCTAGTAATATCAAGAAGGCGTAGCGCCGACGGAAACCCGCCGCTGGAGGCTGTCAACTCTTGCTTAGTGCCTGGTGCGCAAGTGAATGTTGCACACTTTGCGTTGGCGTCAGGGCGCAGTAAAACGATACTCAGATACGACTCATTAAGCCACTTCTGTAGTTCGACACGCGGCCAACGGATATTAGTATCCTGTAAGATCGCTTCAACGCGGGAAATAACGTCTGTTACTTTTATGGTAGCCATCACTAACCCCCTTGTGGTTGTGAGAGGGGGATTGCGCCCCCTCCCGTTAGGTCAGTGATTAGCTGGCTGCGCCGACGATTGCGGTGCAGAGAGCTTCTGGCTTAACAACTTTACGCCCATATACGGCTAAGCCGCGAACGATGTCGCCAAAGTCAGTTTGGTTGCGCAACGGCTCAGTTTTGCTGATTTGCGAAGCAAACGAACAAGCTGTGCTTGTACCGGCTACCATCATGCGGCGAGCTTTAGCGTTAGTCACTGAAGCGCCTGATGTGGTTGCCGATAGACCCGGAACAAGAGCTTTAGATGCTTGGCCTTTTGGCAGCAAGTTGGACACATACACAGTGAAGCGGTCCAACATGCCAATTTTGCCGGTACGAATGGTGCTTGACTGATCGCCTGTAAAGTACGCTTGCGCGATGTCTGTTTGCATCAACAGCTGACGATCACGCGGTGAAATGATGAGCCAACGGCCATCTTCCGGTACGTTTTGCTCATCGAGTGCTGAAGACATTTGCAAGATCGCGTTCAATACGTTTGCAGGAGTGGCTTGGTCGATTGGAGCTACGTCAGTACCCAAGTTGTAAGCACCTGAGATAGCACCAGCTGTCGCACCTTTGTTTGACGCGTTTGCGCCTGTGGTTACGAACCAGTTGAAGAAAGTATCGTTTTCAATATTGATCTTCAGCTGTTTAGCAGCGTCGTCAGTGAACATGTTCATCAAGTCCATGTCCGCTTGGTGCGCGAGTACATCGTTTACTTGAACGCTGAAGTATTTACCTTGGTCGATCTGCATGTCTTGGTAGATCGGAGCAGGAACTTCAGAAGTCAGTGTAGTACCAGCGCCAGCATAATCGTTAATTGTGATTGACGGTGCAGTACGGATACGAATTGTATCGCCTTGGTTTTTGATCTCGCCTTCCCAATCAGTATTGGAAATTTCAGTCATCATTGTGTTCGCATAGAACTTAGCGTTCAATTTTTGCGACCATAATTGTGGGATAAAACCACCTGAGTAAGATGGGGTAGTGTCGAATGCGCCTGATCCGACGACGGGGAATACAGCAGCCATTTTGGCCTCCTATTAAGTTGGTTATCGACTCAATAGCTGCTTACATGTTAACACGTTATGCCTAAGCTCTAACGCGGCCTTCCATATACGCAGCGGTTAAGTCAGCTTCAAGTTTTTCCGCCTCCGCGTACTGCCCTCGCGTATTCAGTGTACGGACCTTATTCCAAGCTCTATCCGCGTCTTTAGGCGAATAAATTTTAGAGTTCTGGGTTGTACTCTGTGTACGCACAGAATTAGCAGAACGGTTTGGAGCAACCTGCTTCTCAAGTTCGGCTTGGTTAGGCTTAGCTTCGGTCGGTGCTGCTAACGTTTCTTTCCACATGCTCACATAGTGGGCTATGGCTTCTACGTCACCGGCATCAAACGCCTGCTGTGCTTGAACTCTGCGTGGGCCTCTAAGCATAGGATCATGCTCATTTAACCACGCTACCCAACGCTCATCGTTGTCGATCTGCGGGAAATCAGGCACGGCTTGGTTGAGCCTCTGACTAAATCCTACTTCTCCAACTTGGCTACCCGTCTTTGCAAGTTCGTCCTGCAACTTCTTGATAACCGCGTCTTGCTGCTCCAGTCGCCCCTCGTAGTCTTGAGAGACTTCCTGCGCAACTCGGCGCTGAACGTCCAGCAGTTCTTCACCAAATTCGGCTCGATCTGCGTCGGTCACTAAACTGACTTTCTCCTTCGGCTTTGTCGGTTCGACTTTAAGCGCTTTTAGCTCCTCTTGGAGCTGCTTTGTTGCCTCGGTCATCTCTCGCACCTGTTGGTGCAACCGTGGAACTTCAGCATCGTACTTACCTGTAAGGGTTTTGTACTTTTGCTTAAAAGTCTCTTCCTCTACGTCCGTCGGTGACGTGTCAGCTGGCTTCGCTTCTTCAGGTTCGGGTGCTGCTTCGATCGTCGCTACTACTTCCGCTTCCGTATCCAACTCCTCGGGTTGAGGTTCGTGTTGGGCTTCTAACGATTTTTCGTACGCTTCAATTTCGGCAATCTGTGCCTGTACCTGCTTTGGCAACGCCATATGGTTCTCCTCAAAGCACCAACTCTGTTACACAGCGCCCGTAGGTAGGCTGCTCCCGTATATGGTGTGCTTCATCGTGCTCTTACGAGCGGTTTACTACCTTCGCCGCTTCTTCAACGGACTCCAGTAGGTCTTCAAATGCTTCTGCACGTCCTTGCAACCGGTGGACTGAAACCATATCGGTTGCGCTCACTAGACGAGCTTTGGCTTTCTCTGCTTCGGCCTTAAAAAGACCTAACAGCGACGTTTCACCTGTTTCTTTAAGTCTCAACAGTGCTTTTACGTGCTGCTGATCACAAAGATTCAAGTCAATCATGTCATAAATCTACTCTAAAGCTGTTAACGTGTCAACACATGTAGCTTTTACTGCCCATTAGGACGGGGACTCATTGTATTGTCTTGTCGCCCACCTTTTGGCGTGCCGTCTTCTTGCAGCTGTGCTGCTTGCTCCTGAGCCTGCATTTGCTGCATCATCATTTGCTGTTGCTGAGCTAACTCTTGCTGCTTCTGAACATCTTCTCGGCTAGGGACAAGGCGGTCAACATTGGTGTTAAGATTGCCCGCGAGGTCGCGGAGGAGTTCAGCCGTACCTGGCAAGCCAACAATCTGCTGTGCAACCGGACTTTCCAGAATAAGACGGAGGAAGTCAGTCTTACGGACAGCTTCAGCTTCTTTAACGACAAGTGACATAGCGCCCGTTGCCACAATCTGGACATCGCCGATAAGGTCTGGGTCATCTGAGTACCTTAAGTTTCTTTGATACTGGCGCTCCAGCATTGGCTGCATCACGTCATGGTCAATATTGCTAATAACTTGTTTTATGCTTTTACCGGCGTTTGACATAAGCATAGACAGCCCCGAGGACGTACGCCCTGCGCCTGGAACATGCTGGCCGGTCATGTAACGCGGAATACCTGACACCTCGTCGGAGATAGCCATAAAGCGATCAAATACGCCCATCAGTTCAGCTGCGTTAGAGTTCGGCTGAAAAAAGCTCATAGGCGGTGTTGAGTCTGCGTAATCGGACTGTTTGAACTGCCAAATTTTCCACGGGTACATCTGAGTGATGTCTTCGCCCGCTGGAAGTCGACTGATATTAACGCCGACCTGTGGACCGGAGGAGATGCCCATATTATTTGCAAGCGCCCGAGCAGCGGCGTTACACATATTTTGAGCGTCCATACAAAGATCGGCGACCCCGTTGCCGTCGATACGGCCCGGAACCTTTTCAAAAGAAGACATATAGTAAGGCTTACGCCCCAATGGATCATAGTTAAGCACCGCGCGAACGACAATGTTGTCAATCATCCACACTTCACACGGATACGATTTTTGAGGGTCTTCGACCTCTTCCTCGCTAAGCCCCCATTCTAGTAAAACATCGCCGGGGATTGTGTCCCAAAGCTGTAACGCTGCGACTAAATCTGTGTTCGCCTCATCAAAGTCTTGCCCTGTGGCGTCTTCCATGAGGTCATCGTTGTGGTCGAGCCAGCTAAACCCGCCCGAACCGAAATCGGTAAGTATTGAGCGCACAGCGTCTTCGTCGTAGCCCTCAACGCCGAGCATGTTCTCAACGTCGTCTCGCGTTAAGTGATGCAGTTCTGCTATAGGCATAGAGTGGATGTCATCGCCCCATGGCATCCAGTAAAACTTAAACGGGTCAACGCGCTCCCACTCGTCGCGCAGTACCTCGACTACGCCTAATCCGCCCTCAACGTACTTCATTGCTTTACGTTTGCGGGGAATTGGTCCTTTTAGGATCGCGTAAGGAAAGGTCGCTATATCGTTTGTGAACTCGAACAGCGCTTTCGTAAAGCCCCCCTCGATCATCTGATCTTCCATTTTGGTTTCCATCCGCTCGACGCGTTTTTCCGCTTCGAACTTCATGGCCCGCATGGCCGTATCCTTCATACCCGACGCAAGCTGTTTAAGCTCAGTTTCATCTGGCGGTTCACCGCCAGCGTCGTAATATTGCATCAGGTTCTGCTGCATTATATTCTGCATCGCCTGAGCTATGTCTGGTGGCACCTCTGGAATAGGCGTCGCACTGAGAGACCAAGGTTTATCTGTACCAGTCCCTAAAAGCGTATCTCGCAGCCAAGCAGTAGCAGTCCTACACTTAGCGCTGACAATACCCATAAAGATTTCTGAGCCACCTTGCTCCTGTATTTCAGCAAGTTTTGCAGGTTCATACTCCATATTCCGAGCGCGAACGCACTGCGCAAGACGCTCTTCTAAGCTGTCCTGGTGATGATCCCGCATTACTTCCCATCGCTTATAAACGTGAGAAGACAGCCCTTGAATCATAGGGGTGTTCTGTTTCTCATCAGAAGCACGCTGCGCTTGCGCCTCAAGATCAGAAGCACGCGCAACAGGAATTAGAGCTGGGCCTAGCGCCATATCAAAATCTCACCTGTGACGTCATGCGTACAGTAGCATCAACGTGTTTACACGTCAACAGATTACGTCCAGCCGCTAGACGAGACGCGAACGACCTCTTTACGTTGGGTGTTTAAGCTAGACGCTCCAAATGTCTCACCGCCGTCTGCGTGAAGGCACATGTACTGAAACGCATCAGCCACATCCGACCATGGGTGTGACTTCTCGGGTTTCTCGTCCCGCGCACCTTTCGTGTTGATCTTGTACCGATACTTACCCGACAGTGCCTGCACCAAAGATGTTGCATGGGTAGGACATATAACAAACCCGTACTTTCCATCTACGATCCGTGTCAGGTACGTTTCGACCGCAGCGATACGAGCCGCGATTGAGTTCGTACGGGCAGGGCGGATACTAAACCCTTCATTCTTGTAAATGTCCGCAACCGTTCTCTCGTCCGTCTGAACGCGCTGAAACGCCGCTGGATCGATAATTACAACTGCACGCCGCCCAGGGTACTTATTAGCCAACAGAGGCTTCAGGCGCTCTCTTACGAAGCGTAGCGCCCCCATACCGTCAGAGATAAGGCTATCGTAGACGACCAGTCGACCGTCATGCGCAACCGTCCCTACAACCGCCGCAGGCGTCAATCCTGCGTCTACACCAATTATAATCGGGCTATCGGTGTACATCGGCACCAACTCATCCTTGGCTGTGTGGGCAGATCGATCAAACGAACGAAACACGGGTTGCCCAGATAACGACTTACCGAACTGTGCGTGTATATACACGTCTACCCAGTCCTCAGTTTTACCGTGAGCAAGGTTATCGTAGTAGTCATCAGGCAAAAACTGCGTCCAATCAGCCTCTGGGGCCAGACCGCTGGGCTGTATCGTTACATGCACGTTCTCAGGCGGCTCTGTGAGCAGAGTTTCCCAAAAAGTGTCCATATCAGGGGGGTTTGTCATGCCCCAAAGGTGCATATTTGCCTCTCCATCGTCGGTTTGACACCCCACACCGTTCATCATTTTGTCCGGATAACGCCCCACACGGCCCTGCGCAGCGTTGTAAATATCGGGGTGAATCTCCCTAAATTCGTCAAAAATGAAGAAACTAGCCTGTAAACTGAGCAATCTACGCACGTCATTGGCGTCATCGAGGCCACGAAACAGCACTTCGCACTCAATATCGCCCACTTTTAGGACGAATTTGTACTCAGTTTTGAGGAAATACCCCATAACTCCGTCTGGAATCCACTTCAAAAAGTCGGGAATGCTCGTATCTCGCAGCTGTTCTCGCGTGTTTCGCACCCAAATCGCACGAGATCGGCGTATTCCGTCCTTACACGGGGCCATAACCGCCGCGTGGTGCAGTATTTTCATGATACCGGCTGTCGTTTTGGTCGATCCGACCGGTCCTACTGCCAGTGATATAAACTTTTTAGAGTAAAAGAACTCATCGAGGCTCTCTATGACCTCAAAATTGATCTCATGCGCCATCTTCTATGGTTTGACCTTCAATAATGATGGCTTCGCTTTCGTCCTTGGCACGAGTGATGTTGATTACGACTTGGGGTCCAGCCCCTGCCGTGTCTGCCTTGGTATCCGGTTCCAACCTGCCCATCTTGTTGAGCATTTTTTGGAATTCTATGCGGGCCGTCGGGTTGATGTCTGGGTTTTGCATATGCCGAAACAGATTATCTAGGTTTACCGCGCCTAGGAGACGGGCAACCGTTTCCATAAGGGATGGGTCTTGTTCAATAGCTGCAAGCTCTTCTGCCGAAAGGATCGGTTTGTGAGTTTTAGAAGGATCTATGACGTGCTGTGCGTGTTTTGACATGTTTACACGTTAACAGGATAGGGGGGCTGGGTCAATAAACCGGCTAAAAGAGAACAAAAAGGGAACAATGGGAAAAAATAGGGGTCGCGTTATACGGGATACATAAGGGCTGGGTGGGGGGGAGGGGGGTGTCGGTCACTGGGGGGTCTATTTACGCCGCGCCAGTAGTGAGGCGGCACATACCGCCGAACATATACTAGACGGCTCCAGTGGCTCCGCGCGTAGCGCGGCCGGTTGAGAGGGCACGACGGTCGCGCTGAACCACCGCGCGTTAAAGATACGGGTCTAACTGCACCTTGTGGAAAGCAGGCCAGAAGTACGTGACGCGCGTAGCGCGTTGCCCCGATGTCAGGCTCACGAAGCAATGACGGTCAATACGTCTCCGCGCAAGCGGACGGGATTCCAGTACCAGCGACACCGATCTTATCGGGCTACATGTAAAAGTCATAGCATGGTTTAAAAAGGTTGAAGCCAATCGCGTGTACTATAGCGCGATGTCACTCCAAAGGTACCGTCTCAGCAACGGGCTAGGCCACCAGAATATAGTAATATATCACGGTTAAATAGCACATGACACATTGTGCGCGGCACGATTGCCGTATGTCTGGCCAACCAGTCCGTAGTTTAACTGCGTCGTCGATCCTGATCCGCGCCATGTGTCAATGTAGGATGCACCAGTGAAACGTAATAACTAACGTAATAACTGCTTTACCAATGTTTTCAGTAGTTTAACCATAGGTTTATTACGTTATTACGTTATTACGTTAGATAGAGATAGTCAGTGAGTTCAAAATAAGTGTGTCGGCAATGTCGTCGGCGCGTGCTTGTCTCGTTCCCCCGCTTATTACTCTATCCAAACGTAATAACGTAATAACTGTTGTGTTTCAGTACGTTACCCAATTCCAAACGTAATAACTGAACGTAATAACTGGTGCCTCCTAGCTTGACACATGTAATCAATGGAGGTTCCCACATGTTTAATGACATCAAAGAAACTAACAAACGTATTGCGACTAAAATCAAATCTATTGCCGGTCGCAATAAAACTTTGCGCGCTGACATTCAGTCTGTGCTTTGCGACATTGCTGCTCATACTTATCAGCACGGTGACGTAACGGCTTACAACAATCTGTTTACAGCTTGCAAAGGCCAAGACCGCACTGCACTCGCAGAGTGGATCACTGTCTATGGTTTCGCAATCCTAAGACCTGATGGCACGTTTGGCAAAAACAAGGACGCAATCGCTAACGCTGACTATGCTGACGCGGAGGCCGTCTTTGCTGAGTACACCGACGAAGCTACTATCATCCCCGCATGGTTCACGCTTGTGAAGTCCGCTTCCCAGATTGCAGCTGCTATGAAACCGTCAGCGGCGGTTCTCAAATTGACAGCTGACATCAGTAAGCACTCTGACCCCCACAGCGATCTTACCGCTGACAAGCGCAAGGAAATCCAATGGGGAGATAGCGGTGAGTTCGAACACGCTGTGCAGCAGCTGCTGAACGCTGCGACGACTGCTCAAGGTCGTATCAACGCCAACATCCCTTCTATGGCTATAGCCGCAGAATAATCGAAACGCGCTGCTCTGGTGGCGCGTCTATCGTGACTGACCCCGCGATACTGATGAGATAGGTCAATCAATTTATATCGGAGGTTATCATGGCACAAACTGAACGCCAGAAGTTCACTCGCATCTGCATGCGCAATCAATCCGCACCTGTCGGCGCAATACGCGGCAAAAGCCATTCCATGATGAAATCCTCTGCTGACTACGCAGATCGTGCCGAAGCCCGTGCCCGCAGCAAGAAAGCGACGGCGACTTGGCGACGTACGTTGCGCAACCACTCCATCACACAGGAGAACGGTTACTGGTTTGTGCGTAGTCGCAACGGCGAGCTGCTGGCCCGCTGCATCAACCTCGACACCGCTTTGTCGGCTGTCACTGCCCTATAAGTAGAGGCTCATGACACTCATCCGAGAAATTATATCAAACATGACAGCACTTGAGATGGTCGGCGCTGTCGTGTCCATGCTGTCGATGATCGTGATTATCGTCGGTGTATTGTTTTTAACCTACGGCTTTGGAGGATAATATGGAGCTAGAAGTATCAATCGAAACGCACTACGGCACACGCCGTGTGTATCCTGAGTGCGAGAAAGCACGTTTGTTTAGCTACATTGCTAACACCGACACGCTCACCGAAAGTATGATCGAGTTCATCAAAGAGCTTGGCTACACTTTCAAAGTTCAGGTGCCAGAGCTATGAAAAACATAATCATCTGTGACCTCGACGGTACGCTGTGCGACATCGAACACCGACTGCACCATGTGCAAAAGGCAGATAGCAATGGGCTAAAGCGCAAACCCGATTGGGATGCGTTCTTTGCCGGTATACGTGATGACGTAGTCAACGACCCTGTGCTGCGTGTATTGCAGGAAATGACACTTGGTAATTGCGGCTGTAGCTACGGCCAACGTCGTGAGATTATATTCTGTTCTGGCAGACCAGAGCGTTGCCGAGCCGACACTGTAGAGTGGCTTCACCGCGCCGACGAAGACCTCTTTAACCCTGACCCTGAGTTAGAGAACTACAAACTCTACATGCGCAAGGACGGTGACTTTCGGCGTGACGATCTTGTCAAGCAAGAAATCCTCGACTCATCAATCGACAAAGATCGTGTCTTGTTCGTTCTCGACGATCGTCAGCAGGTGGTCGACATGTGGCGACGCAATGGCCTGACGTGTTTTCAAGTAGCAGAAGGAGACTTTTAATGAATATATTTGTTCTTGACCAAGACCCTATCGTTGCTGCCCAAATGCAGTGCGACAAGCATGTTGTAAAGATGCCCCTTGAGTGTGCGCAGATGTTGTCTGCTGCTCATCGAGCGCTCGACTACGACACGCTACCAACTGATAGCCCGATCTATCACTTAACTCACCAGAACCATCCATGCACCCGATGGGCAATGCAAGCCGCCGATAACTATCGTTGGCTGTACGAGCATTTTCGTGGACTGGCTGACGAGTATACCTATCGCTACTACCTTGAGCACAAGTCTTGGTGGAAGCTGTCCAACATTCTAGCCAAGCCCCCAAAGAATATACGCGAGGCTTCGCTGACCCCATTCGCTCAGGCTATGCCTGACGAGTACAAGCACGACGATGCTGTCGTTGCTTACCGTCGGTTTTACGTTGCCGATAAGCGTGACTTTCTAAAGTACCGCAAACGTCCAGTGCCACAGTGGCTTGAAGAAAGCCTAGTGCACTAAACTGCTAACGCGTTGACAGTATAGATGCTTACATGTAAACACATGTGCATCAGTATGTGTATTCGTGAAACATTCCAACAGAGAGGATAGTGGAGATATGCCAGCTATTAATGAAGCAAAAGAAATTTGCCTTGATCTAATGCGCAACAATGCGAGGGTGACGCCTGCGTTGATGGGTCTTCCAGGGAGCGGCAAGAGCGACGTCGCAGTTCAGATCGGCCGCGAGTTAGGTTATTCCGAGGATCGCATACTTGTGGTTCATATCAACAATTACGACGTCGTTGACTTTACAGGGGTCCCCAGCGTTACCAACGGCTACACCGTATTCAACCCAACCAAGTTCTTCTATGACTTCCGCGAAGGTACGGGCGGTGGCCTGATTATATTCGAGGAACTGCCCCAGAGTACGCACCACCATCAGACATGGTTTGCGGGTTTTGAGCTTGAGCGTCAGACCGAGAGTTACAAGCTAGACCCCGAAGTGCGCATGATTTGCACAGGCAACCGCGCAGAGGACAAAGCAGGGGCTAAGCAACTACTATCGCATCTAAACGACAGGCTTTGGTTCTTTGACATCGAAACCTCTGTCGAAGCTTGGTGCAAGTGGGCAGTGCAGAACGGTCTTAACCCTATCGGTATCGCGTTCTTGCGTCTGCGTCGTGAACTCCTGAATGCGTTCGACCCCAATCGGCGGAGCAATCCTACGCAACGGTCATGGACGAAACTGTTCACACAAATACCCGAAGGTATGTCTACCGCCAACTATCTCGCAGCATGCGCTGCCAAGGTAGGCGAGGGTGCCGCCGCTGAGTGGGTGGCTGCGCGTGACATGATGGCGAAAATGCCAAACATCGATGCCATACGGCTGAAGCCTGACACGATGGAAATACCCAAGGAACCGTCTGTGCAGTTTGCGGTGGCCACTTCCCTGAGCACCTCAACGACTGTCGACAGTTTTGCTCGTGACCTGATCTACATCGACCGCATGCCCAAGGAGTTTGCGATGGTCTACCTGTCAGACGTCATGACGATGCACCCTGAGCTTCAGCAGACAGCGACCTTCCGCGACTGGTCAATGAAAAACCAAGACATCTTTTTAGGAGCGCACTGACATGAACATTCAAGCTATGATGCAAGCCGCTATTGCCGAAGAACCAAACGTTCTCGACTCATCACCCGCACCTGTCGTCGGTGTCGTTACCCCGGAGCAGGAGACCGGGCCGTGTAACGACGAAACAA
>Ga0206682_10003792_pt1 | contig 12659 bp, 14 predicted proteins | sample M240m12015metaG_FD_155444 | JGI IMG/M metagenome (GOLD analysis project Ga0206682, IMG submission 155444) | Ammonia-oxidizing marine archaeal communities from Monterey Bay, California, United States - M2 40m 12015 | ecosystem: Environmental > Aquatic > Marine > Intertidal zone | place: USA... | reverse complement strand
AAAATTAATAAACTAGATAATTATAAAAAATATATATCGAAATATATATATGAAATTATATACTGAATATGTTCTCTTAGCACTATTAGTGTGTTTATTTTATAAACAGCCAGAATTTTTGCTTAATTTATCTTTTAATAAATATTTTATGGCTTTAGTAATGTTTTTATGTGTTTATTTAACATATAATTTTGGGGTGACCAGTGGCGTTATTATTGCTTTTATTATTATACTTTTTATTAATTCTAAACAAGAATATGTTTCATTAAAAGAAGGATTTACTCCTAAAATAATGAAATGGTCTCCTACAAGTTTTTCATCTCCATGTCAAGTTGATTTAGATAGAAAAATGAAAACAAGTGCTGAAAAAAATAATATTGCATCAACAAAACAACTAGATGGTCAGACAAATGGTGGGTATAAACAATATCAACATTAAATGTAATAAAGCATTTAGGAAATTCTTAATATTTATTTATCCTAAAGTAAAACCTAAATATTGTTAGAAAAAAAGAATATATATAAATATTAAGAGATGTTAACAACACTTATGGAGTATTTAGGTTATTTAAATAATAGCAAATTTTTTGCTGGTGTAGTAATGATAATGTTAAATGTAGGTTCTAAATATATTACAGTTGAATTAAGTAAATCGCAAGAAGAGTATTTAAAAAATAATGTAGGACGTCAACTTTTAATTTTTGCAATATCATGGATGGGTTCAAGGGATATTTTGACTGCTTTAGCATTAACAGCCGTATTTACCGTTTTAGCAAATCATCTTTTTAATGAAGAAAGTGACTATTGTATTATTCCTAAAAAATATAGAAAATTTGAACATTTGCTGGATTTAAATAAAGACGGGGAGGTTTCACAAGATGAGATTGATAAAGCACATAAGGTTTTAGAAAAAGCAAGAAAAAAGGAGCAACGTCGAGAATATTTAAGGAACTTAAATAGTTTTATGTTGCGTGTATAAATTTCTCTCCAATTTATATCTATGTCTGTTCCATCTATAACGAAAAATTCATATATACCTCAAAGTTGTCCTCCGGGAAATGTATTATACAGAATAACATTTAAATTTAAAACTAATTTTTCAGGAAACAAACTGTTTAACCTCACACGAAAAAATTTTCCTGATTTTACAATAGATATTCCTAATAGGCCTTTAAACCCTGGGGATTATGTTAGATATACACCAAGGAATAGAAGTGACCCTAACTATGGTAAATTAGCAATGGTTAAGGCGGAAATTAATAAAAGGATGTATGGTAAAATTCAAAAAACCTATGATTTAGAATTTATCTCTCCAAAATCAAAGGGACATAAAATAATACGTAGTTTGGAGTCTATTCCTCAAGATCAAGGAGGTGTTCAAATATTAACATTAATTCCTCAATTGGGAATGTATGTATGTAGTTCCCCTTTTGTCCCAATAAATATTATTAAGAGTTATTTAACTGCTTATAAAGCCTATAATTCTCGACAAACAAATAGATTATTGCGTGAATTACGTAGAAAAGGTGCAGATCTTTTTGACAATTATTTCAAATTAGGAAATAATAATGAACCTTTATATCCTGAGTTTGTAGGAAGAGGAGGACCAAATTACAGTGTTCAACAATCAATGAAAAAAAAATTAAATAGGGAAGTGGAAAAAATCGTAAATACATCTTTTCTCTCCCAAACAAAATCTCATAATCCAAAAATAAAAGGTTCTGGAAATAAAAAATCATTGGAATTTTCTGTTCCTAGAGATTTTAAATCAGGTAAAATAGTACGAGAAAAAACAGGCAATAGTAGTATAGGAGGTAGATTAATTACAGTAGATGTAGATGGTCATAGTATTAATGTTAGAATACCTATAGGAGTTAAACCATTGGATAGAATAACTGTTCCAATTGAAAGAAAATATAATGAATCGAATTATGATCGTTTTGAATCTTCTTTTAAAAGAAAAAAAAAAGAAAGTGGTATGACATTTCTTCCTACATTTATAACTGCTAAATTTTCAAATGATAAACATTTAGATATTCATAAATTAGTTAGGCCATCAAAAAATCAATCATTTAAAATAAAAGATGCTGGAATTATATCACAAAAAGATGGAATGAGTTTTAAATTTAAAGAATTGGCAAGATTTAATAAAAAAAATAGTCCTTTAGTTTTTGACATAGAAGTTCATGTTGATTTAAAATTAGAAGTTGGCAAGAGCCATGATCCAGCATCAGGAACAAAAAATAAAATTTTAGGAAAAGTAGGAAATTTTATTCAAAATTCGGGAAATGGTTGTCCTGGTAAAATGAGAAAATTAAAGGATAATATAAAGAAAATGTCTGAAAATTATGATAAATCTAGGACAACATCTGGGCAAAGAAGTGCTAGAACTAGAAAGAGACGACGACATGAAAGAAAGATGGGACGACGTGTTCTTAATAAAAAACAAAGTGCTATTAATAGAAATAGAAAACGGGGGAAAACACGTAAATATGGCGGTGGTAGAAAAAAAAAGGGGGGAGAGTATTCTAATTTGGCCAAACAAATTATGATAAAACAAGCAAAGAAATATCCTAAAAGATATATATCAACAGTTGAATCAAAAACTCCTGGAGAGATTTTACAAATGCGTAGAAAAACTCAAAAAATGTCATCGAAAAATTATCCGGGAAAAAGAGGAGGTAGACGAACAAGAAAAAAAAGAAAACACGACACAAATAAAATTAAATAATAAAAATATATGTATTAAAAATAATTTAATACATATATATATGCAAATCATAAATGGAGTAATATTTTATATATTTTTAACAATATTTTATTGTAATATAGATAAATTACTACAAAATAAATATCAAGGTACCTATTATTTACTTCACGGTATAAGTAATATGTTCATTACTTATGCCTGTCTAACAGACCTTCAAAATACATATACAAATTTAGATAACTTTTATAATTATCCAGTAAACTATGTTCCATCTATTATAACTCTTTCTCTCCACAGTTATCATATAATTAATTATTATAATAGATTATTATTTGATGATTGGCTTCATCATATATTAATGTGTGGGGTTGCTTTACCCATAGGATTAAATATGAATTCTGGATTTTTATTGAATCATAGTTTATTTTTCTTAACAGGATTACCAGGAGGAATAAATTATATTAATATGTTTTTAACTAGAAATATGTGCATGAAAAAATTAACTCAAAAAAGAATAAATAATTTTTTAAATTTATGGATAAGAGCCCCTGGATGTATTGCTCATAGTACATTAACACTAAGTGTATATAATTCACACTATGATATGTTTGACGAAAATTATCAACGTTATTTAGTGGGATGTACTATATTATTAACATTTTGGAATGGAATTTATTTTATGGAACAAGTTGTTTCAAATTATGCGGTTGAAAAATATAAATCAAATTGGATGCTTAAAGATAAATATTAAACAGTCCTATAAGATAGTGCCATTTTTAATTTTTCTATTTCTTCTGTTGTAAATGCTTTAGTAGATTCTTGTTTTTCCATAATTTTTTGTTCTCCTTCTAATTTTTCTATTTTTGTTTGTAATTCTTCAATCATTTTTTGCATCTCTTCTGGTGTCATTTCTTCTTTTTCACCCCAAAAATAACCATAAATGGATGTTGCTCCATTGTATCCTAATTTTAGTGCATGATATGTTAAATCGAGTCCTTCATATAAAATTGTCCCTAAGACCATTTAAAATATAATTACAAAAAAATTATATTTTATTATGTTTATTATTTAATTAGTTAAAATTTAAACTAATTGTATTTCTCTCCGATTTTGGTTTCTTGCGACGGGATTTTTTAGGTTTTTCAAGACTATCTTTCATATCTTCCAACTCGCTAATACTAACAGTACTTTTAGCGTCGGTTTGTTTTAAATTAATTTTCTTTGTTTTTAATCCAGATAAAATATCATCCAATTCGCTTGGGCCTTTCATTTCAGGACGTTTGCTTTTCTTTACTCGTTGGAAATTATCTTTCATATTAACAGCATCATTGAAATTTGGTTCTCTACTAGCACGAACATCAGGTCTTCTCATATTTCTAGACATACTGGGAGGATCTCTTCTCATTTGTTCACTAGGACCCGGTGGAGATCCTCGCGGAGGTACTGGCATTGTAGGTGGTCCTCCACCTCCCATAATATCACCCATAAAATTAGAAAATCCGGGATTTTGTTGAGACATACTGTTCATTGCAGCACTCTGAAATTGTTGCATCAATTCTGGATTTTGTCTCATAATATCGTCCATACCAGGCATTGAAGATTTAAACATAGTGTTTGTCATATGTAACATAGCACCGCTACCTCCAAGCATGAAAAGCAATTTAAGTTCTGGGGCCATTTTAGTTTTTCCTCCATATTTATCATGTAATTCACTAAATACATCATCGTATTCATCAACATTTTCATTTACTGCTTCACTCCATCCATCAAGTTTAAGATCAAAAGGGTCAAATTTATTATTGAGAAATTCTAAACCAGAAACAAAAGCCAGTAAAATCTTTTGTTGAAATTTAACACTATTTTGCTTTTCTTTATCGGCTTTAATCATTTCATATTCTCCTTTCATTTCAGCAAGGGGTGATTCCATAGAGTATTTTTTAGTGAGAGTTATACCTTTTTTCTCTAAAGCCTCCAATTTTCTTAAATAACTTAATTTTTCTCTTAATATTTCCTCCTGTGATAATCTAGGAGGTTCTGGAACTAAGTTAGGATTAATAGGTATATTATTAAAGGTTTTGAACCCATCTTCTGTTTTAGTTTTCTCGGGTTCTACTGCTTTGTTAAGGGGTGTGGGTGTAACAGGATTTATACTAGGTATTCGCGATGAGTTTGTTTCTGTTTTAGGTGCAGTGTTGGTAGGTGTACTAAATAAATTACTACCGATATCTGTAAAACTGGGACGCTTCCTTTTGGGTGCCACAGCATCTAAATTAATATCGTCTAAACTATTTAAATCCGAAAGATTTATATCACTTTTGGGGGACATTGATTTTTGTTTATTTGGATTCATAAGCATCTCTGCTCCAGGACCAAAATTAACACTTTTATTTCCTCCAAGTGGTTCACTAACAGAAATTTTAATTGTTCCCTTATCATTACTATCAATAACATTTAAATTTGGCTCTGATAAATTTAGATTGATTTCTTCCATCTTATGTTTTAACTAGAACTTTTAATTTTAAGTAATCCGCATTAAATATTAATTAAAATCAAGTTTATAATTAATTCAACATAATTAATTATTTATTATTTATTTTTTAAAATACTGTTTATTAAATACCATCTTCCTTGTAAAAAACTATCTGCTAAATCATCTTTTTTTTTATGTTCGTTAAATATTTTTATCCATTTATGCAAATTATTATTATTAGACAATATTTGCCGTGTATACATAATACTTAATTTTTTTCTTTCAGAATATGTCGTTTTTTTTATGTCTAAGAATTCTTTTAATTTATTTGTTGCTGAAATTTCTTCAACTAAAGGTATTTCTTTTTCAATAAAATGCTGCATGATCATACCTTGTAATGTTTTCATTCGTAATGCCAGAGGTCCAATTTGATTTTCAACACAAACAATATCTATATCAATATCTTCTAAAGTTTCGTTAAACATTTCTCTCATATTTCTTCCATAAGTTACTAAATTTATTTGATTGGCCCGAGTTTTTGAAACAATATCAAAATATTTTTCTTCAAAGTATTCCAATAATACTTTTTGTAAATCATCTTTTTTTGATTTTTTTTGAATTTCTAATTTATATGTTTCAATAATTTTTCTCAATTCCAATATTTTTTTTTTCTTTAAGTTATATTTATTACATTTCATGTCAGGAATTAAGTATTTTTTATTTTTTGCATGTGTTTTGCAATAGTAACAATCATCTTTAAAATATTTTGCTTTTTTATTACAAATATCTTTATTTTTTTTTGGTTCTTTACATAAATGTTCTTGATCTTTACAAAGATTCAACACATCCCATTTTAATATGGTGTATTCCATACTATTATTTATTTCAAAAAGGCAAAAAGCAAGATTTTTCATCCCGACATCAATACTTAATATTTTCATTATATTAAGTATTTAAAATTATTTTAAGTGTTTTATGGTAATTATTTTCTATTAAATAGCAAATAATTTTAATTATTGGAAACGGTTACTGGAGCAAGAACGCATTGGTCCGGCTGAATTTGATTCTCCGGTGCCACATTTTGCCGCCCGGGCGAGAAGCAATTGTTCTTGTGTCAAAATATGAGGGTTGGTTCTTGATTGCAAAGCATTTCTGGTAAGATACATATTTTTTAAATCACTACTCTCGTAACCAAAAGGTCTTGAATTATCAGCACATCCTTGAAATAAGTATTTTCCATTGGTTTTTACATTTTGTGCTGCTTCTATGCATTCACTGTTTTCATTTTTAGCAGATTGAAAATTTTTATTTCTAATGGTAGTACCATTTTTGATAAGCCATTGTCTGTAATCGTAATTGTTTGTGATATTCAAATTGTTGCGTAAATCGGTATTTGCATTGCATGCAGGATTATACATTGTAAACATTCTGCTATCACTCATCATAGGTGCAACATTAAAATGTATATTATTAGATCCGGAATAACATGTAGCCCAACTCATTTATATTAATAAAATAAAATAATTATTAGTTTAATTATAAAATAATAATTATAATTTTACTGTTGCAATAATAAATTATTAGGATGCATCAATAAATTTCCTAAAAAGAGATTTTTTAATTTATTTAATATATCAGGTAAATTTACTTCAACTCGAATCATTACAAAACCTATTGGCTCATTAATAACTCGATTAAAGGAGCTTTTTTTAAAGAGCGATAGTTCTGTAATCCCAGATCAGATGCAATTTGTTTTAATGCAGGTACTGTTTTTTTTTTATAATCATCTTCTGTTAATTCAACAACAACTTCTGCCTTAAGTTCTTCATCCTCCTCACCAGGAGGAGTTACATTTTGTACATCATCATCCTCCTCATCATCAGAATCCTCTTCGTCTAAACTATCTACTTCTTCCTTAACATCATTATTTAATTCTTCTAATTGAATTGTTTTAACTTCATGATCTTTAAGTTCAATATTAGTTGATTCGAACTTCAATGTTTCCTCTTCTTCATCATCATCATCACTTTCATTCTCACTATCGCTAACTTCATCACTATCGCCATCCTCATCATCGGATACCTCAATCAATTCACTTTTAAGATTCTGTACAGAAGATTGAGGATAATTTTCATCTGGACTTGCCTGAGGGGGAGAAGTCCTATACTGTTCTTGCATAGCATTTTGTTGTCCATCATAATTTTGAATCAAATTAAACATTAATTCAACTTTTTTTTCAATTCCGGTTACTTTATTTCTAAAATAAACAAATAATAGCCCTACTGTTAAAAGAGTAAAGCCGACACTAATCAAGAGACCTCTAGATATCATTATTAATCTTTCCTAATATTAAAAAATATCTAAATAAACGAGAATTTTAAATTTTACTCCAATTTTCTTAAAATACTTAGAGTCTCATTCAATATATCTTGTGGATAATCCAAATTTTTCAATACACTCACCCCTCCCTTTAATCCAGATTTTCCATTCACTAATTTATATAAATAGGTTGAAACATTATCTTTAATATGCGTTTTCATGCTTTTATTCGATATTTTTTTGTTTGATTTTAATAGATCACATAATTTCAAATAATGTGTGGTTAAAAGAAATTTCACATTTTTATTTTTTGCTATAAATCTCAAATAAGAATAAGCACTACTAATTGCTTCATAAGGATTTGTCCCCGAATATAATTCATCAAAAATACAGAAATGTTTTTTATCTGGATTATTAATAATTGTTTGTAATATATTTTTACATCTTCGGGCTTCTGCTTGAAATAAACTGTCTCGAGAGCATGTATCTGGAATATTTAAATAACAATGTATATAATCGAAAAATCCTGTTTCACAACTATCGTAAAATCCATACCCAATTTGTTGTGTCAATAAAAGATTAATTATAGATGCCTTGATTAATGTGGTTTTTCCTGCAGCATTAGGACCGGTAATTATTATATTTTTACTAATATTTATGTTATTTTTAACAGGTTTTTCAATACAAGGATGCCAAATATTCTTAACATTAAACTTAATTTTATTGCGAATTTTACATGGTTGAATAGTGTTAGTTTTGATGTTTTGATTTATGCCTAAAATAGTATCAATATATCCATGAAATCCAAAACTCCATTGCATTATATTTTCAACTTCATCACTATCATAAAAAACATAAAACTCTTTCATTAACTTTCCTATTTGTAAAAATTTTTGCCATCCATTATTACTGGGAAGATTTTTAATACATTCTCTATATTTCACCAATTTATCTAAATATTCCTTTAAATGTCCATTAAAATCTTCATAAGAATCTAATGGTTCTGTAAAATTCAAGGTTAACTTTATTTTTTCTATAGTATACTCCAAATAATGATTGGTTGTTTCGAAATTATTAACTACTAAATAAGTATTTTTATAAAATCGATAACATAAAATTACATTTTGATAAATATTGTAAAAATAAAGCCCTAAACAAAAGACTATATATACTTTTTGTCCTAAAGATACTTGATTAAAAGATACTAATAATTTTCCAATAGCATGATGCTTTAAATTCTCCATTAAAATTTTATAATATGTATCCCATGTAATGGGTAATTTCATAACTTTTAAGATAAAAAAAGGAACTATTAAAATAAATACAGGAGCAACAAGGTTTAAAACCGGTGCTGATAAATTATAAAAACTCATGATGGTAAGAAATAAAACAGATTTATTTAAAAACATGAATTTGCTCCAATCTAAATACTGAAATTTTTCATAAAAGTTATTTTGCGTTTTAAATTCACTCCAAATGTCCATCATATTTTCTATAAGTGGTTTATCAAAATGAACAGCACCAATATCTTTATAGAGATTTTGACTTTCTTTTATGAATTTTTTGTCAGTAGTATATTTTTTTGCCCAAATAGATAAACATTTTTTTCCTATTTTTGATTTAGGTTTAAATACTGCCTCATAAGATGTAGGATTTGTATTCTGTTCATCGTTATTCTCTATTAGTTCTAAATCTTGTTGTAATTGTTTTGAAATTGCATGTTTTTTTTCTAAAAATTCAATAGGCAATTTAAAACAATTATCATTGTAATACTTTTCTATATTAAACATTTATATCTAATATAGAAAAATCAAAGGTTGATTAAACGTAAGTTTAATTATTAAGATGTTCTGTATAATTAACAGGAAGTTCTTCTATTTGCGTGCTATAAAATTCTTCAAATCTTTTTAATCGTGATACATCATATTTTGTTTGGAAATTTATAGCAACCCCTTTACGTCCCCAACGTCCAGACCGTCCAATACGATGTAAATAAGTATGTTCATTCTTAGGAATATCAAAATTAATAACCATACTAACTTGTTGAACATCAATACCTCTAGCAAATAAATTACTTGTAATTAAAACACGACAACCACCTTTTTTGAAATCTTGATACGTTTCTTTTCTTTCACTCTCTCGCATTTTCCCATGTATTTTTTTTACAGGAAAATCATCTTCTTTCATAGCCTCTTCTAAATCATCTACTCTTTTTGTAGAATTGCAATAAATAATTGCTTGTGATATGGTTAATGTACCAAATAAATCTTTTAATGTTTCATATTTTTGCATATCATCGTCTAAATTAATATAATATTGTGCAATTCCTTGAAGAGTTAATTGTTCAGCCTTAACTAAAATTTTTATAGGATTAATCATAAATTTTTTAGATAATTCTTCTAAATCGTTATCCATAGTGGCACTAAAAAGACCAATTTGAATATTTTGGGGCATATGTTGGAAAATTTTATAAATTTGTTCTTGAAATCCAGATGAAAACATTTCATCTGCTTCATCAATAACAGTAATAGCCAATTTATCTATTTTTAAATATTTACGTCGGATCATGTCTTGAACTCTCCCGGGAGTACCAACAACTATATGTGGTTTATTTTGGATTAAACTTTTTTTATTATCTTCAATAGAGGTACCTCCTACAATTAATTCAACTCTAACCTCAGGTTTCATAAATTTACTAATATTTTTAATACATGTCATAGATTGTGCAGCCAATTCATGAGTTGGAGCAAGAATAAGTGCAAAAGTATTTTCTATATTTTTATAATTACTATTGCATAACTTTTGTAATACACCAACAGCAAATGCTCCAGTTTTACCTGTTCCGGATTGTGCTTGTGCTATAATATCTCTTTTATTTTCAGAGGTCATAGGCATTAAGGCCTTGCATTGAATAGGACTTGGCTTTTCAAAGCCAAACGCATATATACCCCGCAATAAACTGGTATCTAAATTTAAATTTTCATCTTCCCAACTCGATATAACATAATGGTCTAATTTTTTGTTTTCTGATTTTTTTGTGGATTGTAAATTCATCATGTTAATATAATCAGGTTTTGTGTTTAAGTTGCTTTTTATTTAATGTTAGTTGAAATCGATATAAAAAAATAAATATAATATTCTTATTAATATGAGTATTCTTGCAGACAGACAATATACATTAAATGATTTTAATAAAATTAAAAATGAAAGTAATATAATAGAATTAGATAAATATACTATAAAAATTATTAATAAACTTGCTGCAAAAGTAGGTGCACCTAATTATATTAAAACGCCAGTATTTAAAAAAAATAGACACTATAAAAAAGATAAATATAAAACAGTTAATACGGTAGTATCAGAAAAAGTATTTAAAACAACTGAATTACATAAAGGTCAAAGTAATGTAGAAGCAGAATTTGACAAAATTAGATTATTATTAAATAAATTAACACGTAAAAATTATAATGATAATCTAGAAAGCATTATATTTATTATTAAATTTATAGAAAAAGATGACAAAGAATACCTAGAAAAAATCGGTAAAACTATTTTTGAAATAGGTAGTAAAAATAAATTTTGGTGTGAGTTATATGCAAAATTATATCATGATATAATTAAGGAATTTTCTATTATGCAAGATATTTGTATTAAGAATTTCAAAAGTTTTCAAGATATTTTTCAAGAATTTAAAATAGTAGATGCAAATGAAGATTATAATTTATTTTGTGAATATAATAAACAAAATGAAAAACGTAGATCGCTAAGTAAATTTTTTGTTTTATGTGCAAATTATGATGTTATAGAAAAAAAAGATATAGAATATATTATAAAAAGATTATTTAGTAAGATTTATGAATATATGCAACAGGAAAATAAACTTAATTATGTAGATGAAATAACAGAAAATTTAAAAATAATGATAGAAAATTTTGACGAAACTTTTAAAAGTGTTTATAGTTATCAAAGTATAAAGGAAAATATAGAGACTCTTTCAAAATTAAATACAAAAGATTATCCTAGTTTGAATAATAAAATTTTATTTAATTTTATGGACCTTCAAGATATAATATAATATTCAAGATTCATTAAGAGTTCATTCGATATTTCATTTAAAAGTTATGAATATTTATTTAAATAAACGATGATTAAATTATATAATGCCATTACATAATTTAAAAGTAAAATTAATAGATGCCGATTTAAAATTAAAAAAAAAGACAGATGTTACATATGAAAATCTAATAAGTGAAGTAAATACTGAAAGTGAAAAAAGAGAACAAAATTATATGGAAAATATGTGGGATGACAATTTAGCAAATGAATTTATAACGCAGCAATTTTATTATGATGATAATTTTACAGTAAAAGAGTTACATCATGTAGCAAATTATTATGAAATAACTAAACGAAAAAAAAAGAAATGTGAATTAATAGATGATATAATATCATTTGAATTGAATGATGAAAATAATGAAATAGTAGAAACAAGAAAGAGATTATGGTTTTATTTAAGTGAATTAAAAAATGATGATTATTTAAGTAAATTTATTAAAGAATGATAACTACTTAAGTAAATTTATTAAAGAATGATAACTACTTAAGTAAATTTATTATATAAGAATAAAGTATAATGGTTTTATCGCAAATTGATGATACTATAACTTATCCAGAAATTAAAACTATTGATGAAAATGATAAAGGTAAAGAGGTAACAATGTTTAAATTAAATTTATTAGGAGTAGATGTAATTATTGCAATAGGTGATTTAAAGTATGATTTTGCAAAAAATGATATTTTATTTGTACCTGTTTATTTAATAGTAGATGAACAGGAAAAAATATATCAAATAGGAGTTTATGAATTTTCAAATAATAATTATGAAAATTTATTAGATAGTGATGGTGATTTAAATATTTCAAAAATAGATGGTCCATTGTTATATACATTTATAGATAAGGCATATTTGGAGAAATGTATGGTAAATGAAACATTAGTTCCCGATTATGATTCGGGAGATGATGAAGATGAAGACTTGGAAGATGATGATTTAGACGATGAAGATATATCAAAAAATGAGAGTAAAAATAAAGGTGAAACTCCATCTAGATTACTTGTAGAGTTAGATATTGAAGATAATAGGGATGATGATGATTTTTT
>Ga0206682_10003784_pt1 | contig 12679 bp, 8 predicted proteins | sample M240m12015metaG_FD_155444 | JGI IMG/M metagenome (GOLD analysis project Ga0206682, IMG submission 155444) | Ammonia-oxidizing marine archaeal communities from Monterey Bay, California, United States - M2 40m 12015 | ecosystem: Environmental > Aquatic > Marine > Intertidal zone | place: USA... | reverse complement strand
TCTTCACCAGTGATGCTGGTTACAGAGGTCGAGGCTGCTTCTTGACTTGCAATCGCTACAGTCGCCTGGAAGAATCCCATTCCAGTAGCAGACAAGGAGCCACTGCTGGAACGTATGCCAGTCCCCACTTGTGTCATGGTGACGGTGTCAATTGCAGTTGTTCCTGTCGACCATACGCCACCTGCGATGTCGGAGAATGTTCCGCCCGAGAGATTGAGAGAACCTGAATTTCGCACGACATCATAATCGATATGTTCTGCAGTCAGTGCTACCAAGTCAGAAGATGCTTGATTGTTAATTCCAATGTATGCATCGATAATGGTTAGTTTGTTAGCTGTTAGGTGGCCATCGACTTTCACTGCAGTCTTTGCGTTTTCAATGGAAACGGTCTCCAGCACTGCATGTCCCTTGTTCGCGATGTATAGGCCAGTCCAAAGGCCTGCCCCATGAGAACCAGAGGTCAAAGGGGCTTGGGAAGAAAAGAAGGTTGAGGAGGTTGCAAGAAGAGTTCCATCCACTCGAATCCAATATCCATCTCCACCGTCAACGGTCGTTCCAGGCGATACCGTGAGTGTAGTACCATTCTCAACAGTTACATTGCCAGTAAGGACGATGTTCCCAGACCATGTAGTGTCAACAAAAAGAGTCGTATCTGAAGCATGAGCAGGCGTTGAAAGAAGAGAAAGCGGCGTCAGCACGAGAAGGAGGGCCAAGAAGAGTGCACGTGCGGTTCGCATGGACGCTACTCTACAGCACCCCCTATCAAACCAAAGGTTTCCGGTGATTGAATGTCAAGGTTCAGTGAGAGAGCAAGCAAAAGTGGGCCCGCCCAGATTTGAACTGGGGTCTGACGGCCCCCAGCCGCCAAGTATAGGCCAAGCTAACCCACGGGCCCAGAATGGAATGTCTCATTGAATAGAAGTGCTGAAAGGAGCTGCTTCAGTGATGAGGTCAATGTGACCAACATACATTCTTCGGCAACAGTAACGCATCAAACCAACCTTGTCGAGGGCGTCTGCCATCTCGATTCCAGAGATTGTCAATTCGGTGAATTCTTCCCACTTGTGAGCAATGACAGCCCCACAACTAAAACATCGTATTGGTATAATCATTCATCTCACCTCATCGATAGGACTTCTGCTTCTTGCGACGAGCACCACGTCCAAGTTGGTGCTTTGGTTCCTTGCGTCGTGGATCGTTAACCAAAAGGCTACGGTCGAAGCGAAGGTATTCATCTCGAAGTTCTTCATCAATGCCTTCAGCACCGCCGTTGTAATGGACAAGTCCACGTGCAATTGCTGTACGGATTGCGTCGGTTTGACCCATAATTCCGCCACCTAGAGTGGTGATGTTGATGTCAACCTTGCTCAATCGGTTCATTGCATCTGCAATAACCAATGGCTCCATCGACTTGCGACGTGCAAGGGATGGTTGAAGAATTTCGATAGGTGCACTGTTGACACGCACTCGACCCTTTCCGGCCTTAACCGAGGCACGAGCAACTGCTGTCTTACGCTTACCAGAGGATTCTACTGACTTTTGCTTTTTACGAGCCATCATTGCTCACCTCCGGTCCAACGGTGGGATGGGGCGCCGAGATCGGCACTGATATCTCCAAGAGTGATGAATCGCTCAGGGAGGTCCTTACGGAATTTGGCGTCATCGCCGCTTTCGTGGCCTTCTGGTAAATCTCCAGACAAATGTGCTGGGCATCCGATTTCAACGCGTAAATTGCGTAGAGCTCGGCGGCCACTGCTCTTCTTTTGGTAAGGCAACATGCCGCGGACAGCACGCTTGAGAATCATGTCAGGCATACGTGGGAAGAACGGACCCTTTCGAGCGTGGTTCAACTTGTACTTGGCATGATACGTGTTCAGAACCGAGCGAGGTCGGCCTGTAACAATAGCGTGTTCTGCGTTGATGATGATTACCTTGTCGTCACGGTCTTCGCGAGCGGCTTTCAACAGAATATCTGCTGTAGCCGATGCTAGACGACCGAGGACAAGTCCATTGGCGTCGAATACATATGTTGTTTCATCCAAGAATAACTACCCCCTTGCCGGATGGGTTTTCGTTCATCAGCTCGCCGTAGGTCACAACTCGACCTCCAGCGGCTTCTATCTTCTCACGTGCACCGTTGCTAACACTGTAGGCGGCGATGGTGTGGTTGGCAGACAATTCACCTGAGCCGAGCAGCTTGCCTGGTACGAGGATGGTTGCACCCTCGGGGGCGTAGCGGCTCACACGGCTCAAGTTCGGCTGCGCCCAATTTTTGCGACTCTTAGAGAGGCGCATGGCCACATCTCGCCAAACAGCGGCTCCGGTGTCGCGAGACTGGGCTTTCAACTGGTTGATTACATCAACAAGTTGGGCGTTTGTCTTACGTGTAGGATTGCTCATTTGACTCCCTCGATGCTTTGAAGCAATTCGCCGACCGGCCATCCCATTATCAATGCACCGACGCGGTCATCGACTCCTTCGCGTCGCAGTGCCCCGAAAACTGGGTTTTCGGATTTTGAACCCTGCTCCGCCAAAAACGGCGACTTCGTCACTCACTCGTAGAGAATCTCGCCCTTCGCATCCAGCAATTCTACGGTAAGTCCCGCAGCCCGGCCTTGAATAATGATTTCTTCATGGAGAGTATCTGAAAAGTCGTCAAGTGCCCCAAGGGCAGTAATGCCAGCAACATCGGTCAACTGGTCGATAAGATGGTTGAGAACGCAAGAGACTCCGTAGGCTTGGCCTGCGCGGAACGCGTGGTCTACTCCGCCAATTTCAGGATCTTCAGCCTTCATGCGCAGCATGATTTGCTGTGAATAAGCAACCAAGGCTCCGTAAATCGATTCAATGATCTGGGCAGCCTCGAGGTCGCCAAGCAGCATCTGAGACTGAGCAAGGGCCGCTCGTACTGCTTTACCGTACGTTGCGTGTGCTTCAATCGTGTCGCTTGTCTCTGTTTGCATTGCCTGGTCAATAAGTTGCTTCCAATCTTCCATGGACAAGCCACAGCGCATCAGCCCCTTGAAGGTTAAGGCGATTCGGCTGGCTTTGAAATCAAATCTTGAAGTCAGTGCCTTCGCCTTCAACGATACCTGCTTGTCGGACAGAACCGTCAGATGCGACGAATTCGCCAGCCTTCGTTTGCTTGTCGTAAAGGTTCACCAATTCTTTGCGCTCAACCATTCCACCTTCGCCAAGGGCGATGGTGAGTGAACGGGTAATGCCGTCCAAGGTTTGCAAAGCTCGGTCCCGGTGACTTGCATCGATGGTGTGATCTGAATAACGGGCTTCTTCAAAGACAGAGAGGAAGTCATCGAGTTGCTCAGAAGGCACCATGCTGAATGCTGAACGGACAGCGGTTTCGAATTCACGGGTCGTCTCGTAGACCTTCTTCATGAAGCCGTAACGCTTGAAGTGCTTCACCAAGTTCTTGTAACAGTCAAAGATGATTGCAATGAACTCATTGCTCGCTTCAAGTTGCATCATAGCATCGGTCAAGATACCCTTGAGGGCTTGGACCTGACGGCGAGCCTGTGCACGCTGATAGTAGATCGCTCCTGCAATCAACAAGGACATCAAGACAATGACAAACGCCATTGTTTTCGCCGGAGTAAAGAAACCTGCCTCTGCATCGATTGACGCGGCTTTCATCCAAACGATTTCGTGAGTCACGTTATCCAGTGATTCTTCGAAGTAGGTCGAACCAGGATAATAGGCGATGATTCGCCATTGGCCAGAACAAGCCACGCCGTCACAGGTCTTCCCATCGAAAGCCCATTCAAAGTCGGCGATACCTTGTTCATTGGTTCGAGATTTGTTGGTTCCTTCTATAACCCACTCGTTGTTCTCATCGGACCAATATTGGCGAACAAACCAAATCTCTTCATTTTCAACTGATAAGTCGAGACGGTCGCGTTGCAGAGCGATTGAACCGAAAACTGGATCTCCGGTATCCAAACCGTTGTCACCGGTATGGCTCCAAGTCTGCTTTACTTGCAAATCGACACGAGAACGAACCAAGACAACCTGGTCAATGTGAGAGCCGTTCAAAACATTGGACGAATCCTTATCGCAGCCACCAGGGACATTGACGTCGGGTTCGAAAGCAATTCGTAAGGTTCTGAATCCTTCGAGTTTACCGCCGGTCGTCTCAACACCCCGTAGCGTTGGGTTTTGGCTCGGGTCACCACTGAACCATTCGATAGTACCGTCAATTTCGCTTGTACGAATTGTCGATACCGGTCGAATGTTCTGTTCAGGGTCGAGGTAAATGTTGAGACACTTGCCGCCGACATACTGTCCATTCGACTGCATCAATTTAGCGTCAATGTGGAACGATTCCTTCAGGTACAGAACTGGATATTCCGTCGTGTTCGGAGCGGTCCAAGTCTCCACACTGGACTTGAATGGACCCACTTCGTTCAATGCTAATGTCGAGTTTGAAAAGACATCAAATTCGGTCTCATACGTATCGTTCTGATATCTGTAAGCGTCGTTGTTGTCATAGGATGAATAGGTTACTGTAACCCTTGCTTTACCTGCAGATACATCGGAAAGTGGACATTGGATCGAGAAGAAGCCCTCGAGGTCTGTCATACCCGTGTTACATGATGTCGGGCTCGATTGGCTGTTGACCATTTCATAGTTGACACGGATCTTACGGTTGGTGAGATTTGTGCCAAGTTCGTCTTGCAGTTGTCCAGTAACAATCATTGGCTTAGGAATGACTTCCCCTGTAACTGGGCTGATTTCACTCGTGTACACGATTTGATCGTCGACAGTAAGTGCAGTCCGACCGATAAAGGAGAAACCATTTGCATTGTTGGTCATCTTCAATCTAAAGTGGTCGTTTCCTGGTACACTCATACATGGATCCCATGCGCCTTGAATGCCAAGGGATACTGGGTCAAGAGATGCGCAACCCTCGTTCGGAAGGTTTTCTTCAAACCGTAGAATGACGTTGACTGGTCCAAATCCATCGGGCAGGAATGATTCTGGGTCATCTCTCAGCGATACAGCGTTGAGAGGCGAAATATCGGCCTTAAGGCACCCAGTTCTACCGTTGAATGTGCCGCTTGTTTCAAGGCGGTCAAGGATGCCGTCTTGATCGATATCACGGTCTGCAAATCCATCACCGTTTCCATCGTAATAGCACAAATGGGACGAGTCGGAAGCAGGTTCTGGCAAGGTAATGATTCCCGCGGATGGGCGAACTGTTGCCACAATTTGGCGGTGAGTTACGCCATTGAAATCTACACCTTCAAAGATAACATCAACCAAACCGCCATTTGGAGATTCTGCCCCATCGAGTGCTGAGCCTCCGGAATCACGGACCGTAGTAGTATTATCGTCGGTCACTTGAGCTGTGAAATCCCATATATCGCCAGATTGCCGTATGTTGGGGCTGGTCGAATCAACCGAAAGGTAAGTTCGAGAGACAACCCAAACCTGCTGTACCATGGTATTGCCCTTGAGCAACGGAGTTCCTGCAAACTCGAATTGGAGAGTGAAATCACCCAAATCGTCAGCAGCAGAGATGTTGAAAGGTATTTCGAAATAACCATTGTCATCGGTATAATTTACGCCCGTTCTGCCGTCTGCAGACCATGTGTAGTTGACAGGTACATTACGGACAGGTTGTAAGGAATTGTCGATTAACTTTGCTTGAATTGTCGTGCTGGTGTTACGATACAAACGAGGGACTGAGGTTGTCTGGAAGTCTGTTGTTCCAACAACGGTGACGTTGATGTATGCTCCTGTAGCAGAGAGAGTCGAACTGTTTCCTGTAAAGTAGTAAGCAGAGTTGGTGAAGTCGACACGCATTCCGTAGGTTCCTGATCCGTATTGCTGGTACCAAGACCAGTTGTATTCGAAGTTTGCATCACATGTTGGACAATCCTTGGTTGGACGTTGCGTGTATGCAGTCTCCGTAGAGCCGAGGAATTGGCCGTTGCCGTCGATATCGACTTGGAGAGCAATCGGGTCTGCGTCCCAAGGTTCATTGGTTCGGTTGGTAACTGAACCCGTGACAATGAGCGTGTCGCCTGTGTTCATTTCAGGAACGAGTTCACATCGGACCAAACTGTTCGGGTCGGTTGGGTCAACTGCGCCACACGGCGGTAGGTCGCCATCTCCACCATTCACCAAATTGATGAACCAGTGCGTCGAGTTTGTCGAGATGAAGTTTCGAAGTTGTATTTCTTCATCGTACAGAGTCAATGGGTCGCCATTCCAGTTCTTTGGGTACGGTTTTGGCTTCGACACATCTGCGTAATTCAATCCAGCGCCAGTAAGTGCCTCAGAGTGGAATAAGGTTGCCCAGTTGCCGTATGTTCCGTCGCCGTTGTTAATCGAAGAATTGTACCAATAAACTGGATTAATTCCTTCAATAATCATCTGTCCTTCGATATTCATTCGATGCATGACGCGAATACTTTGCGGTTCTGTCTCATCGCCGTAAAAGTACGGGAACGGATCTTCTGACGCAAGGTCTGGTTGAACGATTGCAGTTACTTCGTAATCACCGGCAGGTAAACTCGTGTTTGTATAATCATAGGTCACAATATCTCCATTGCCGTCAAGCAGAGGTTTGAGTTCCAGTGAATTCGCATCCCAAGCTACTTCTTCATAGCCACCAGGAATCTGCCCGACACCGTTGTCTCGAGAGGAATTCCATTTAATTTGCTTCCAAACACCATTGATTCCTATGTCTTGAACGAAGGTAACAGAGACAAGACCGTTGCTGCCGGCCCGGTAACCGTTGCCGCCTAAGCCAGTGAAATTTGTTGGATGGGTGTAGTTTCCAAAAATTCCACCTCGAACAGAGAACGTAAACGGTGCGCTTGGAACAAGGTTGTCAAATATGCCACGTTGCACATCTGCGGTGTAGTACGACCACATGTCAATCCAGAACGGTTGTTCATCGCTGCGGAAATAACTGTCCATGTATATGTCAGCAGTGAGGTTTGCAGCCGCTCCAACATTGTATGAAGCAGATTCATTACCGTTGAATGCAAACATTTCGCTCACAACAGCATAAACTCGATATGTTGTATTGTCACCAACAGTCAAATCCTCTGGGTATAGGAATTGCCCAACGGTGAAATTACCTGCTGAGTTTGTTAGAACATTGATGGTCTCCAGTGCAGTTGTACCGTTATCGGCCCATTCAATATGGACCTGAACTGGGAAACCGACTGCCGGTTCGAAATTGAGGGTAACAGGGTTTGCCCAATCAACATGCCCACTGAAAATCGTAGGGGATTGCGCATCAAGCCACAGGGTGCCAGGTGCATCAAGAGAGATGAAAGTCGGTGGTTTATCGTCATCGTCAAGAATACAATCGTTATCGCTGTCCCAATCACTCGATTCTTCAGGAGCATAGCATGGGGCTGATGTTTCGCCCTCTTCGAGCTGGTCGTAATCGGCATCAACCAGGGTATCGTTGTCATCATCGTTATCGATGACGTCAGGGCCTGTACCAGGTTCGAGTGGGTTGGCTAATCCTTCACCATCTCCGAAATCATCGTGATCCCAAGGATTGGTGGAGTTGCGGTCAAACCGTGTAGGCCAAAGCAGAACTTCGTCCTCATCCAGCATACCATCCTGGTCATCGTCTTCATCAATATCATCTCGGATACCGTCGTTATCGTGGTCGAATGGGGCTACGTGGTTGACCGATGTGTCAAAGAGTTCAACCAAGTTTGGAATACCATCTGCGTCCCAGTCGTCGTCTGCCCAGTTCGCAATACCATCGTTATCTGTATCGAAAGGTGCTTGTTCTTCGCCCCAGAAACAACCAGGGAGTAATTCTTGCTCTGCGTCATGGATTCCGTTGTTGTCGTCATCCCAATCTTCCGCATCCGGCACGCCGTCATTATCGTTGTCGACATCGTAGAGCTTTGGCTCAATGAGCCCTTGGGAAAGTATACCGCGGTCCCAAACAGCTTGGAAGAATCCATCATCATCAACATCGGCATCGTTGCCATCATCATCGTTATCGACGCAATTTAGTCCTTTGAAGAAATTGCCATTTTCTTGGTTTGCATCGTTGTCAAGATCGTCGTCTGTATCGATTTCAAAGAAGTCCCAAACACCGTTGTTATCATCGTCAACGTCGTACCAGTCGTAAACCGAGTCGTAATCGTTATCCAAGTCGACTGTTGCGTTGGTGAAATCTCCGTCAATATCTCCATCGACTGAGTTCTTGATGAGATCTGCTCCCAATTCATCAGGGAAATCCGGAACAAGTCCATTATCGGAGGTCCATTGCCAGAGTCCGGATGTGAGTCCAAACCAAGTGACGAATGCGTCGCGGTTGTCTTCCATTTGAGTGAAAGTAATACCTGCTTCAATGGCTCCATCGCCACCAAAGTCGTAATGCCAACATCCACCTTGTGCACCGGGTGTGCAACTCCAGTTTCCTGATGGCCCACCGGGGGTAGCGCCCTGGTCAACAAATGCATCAGGCCGAGTGGAATAAGGTGAGCCAAATTGTGCATTAACACCGGTCAAAGGCATGTGGTATGCTAGAGCATAGTTGTATCCGCAGGCGTAACCAGTACCGATGTTTCCAGCAGTCCAACCACAAGAAGTGAGGTTCATTGAACCACCCATCTTCGGGTCATCGGTATCCATCAGGCCATCGTTCGCTTCGTCTTGATCCCACCAATCCGGTAAACCGTCTGCATCTTGATCGACGTCCAGTCCATTGGTTAAAGAATCGCCATCTGCGTCGATATCCCAGTCATTACCTCCATTGTAGGGAGACCAGCGCGCAAACAAGAACCAGTAATATTCTGGAACTGTTCCAGGAGTTACAGGAGTGGTTGTCGCATCATATCCGTTGTAATCGAGAACAACGTTAGCAAACGGATTGTGAGAGAAAACAAGGTTCCAATGATCGTTTGGGTTGTCAGTGTATGGTGTGCTGTCTTGACTTCCGTCAAGGTCGCCACCGTCAGCTACAGGATAGTATGGGTTTGCAAAATTATCGTTTGCATCGAAGTCGACAATTCCACAGTTCCCATCATCAGGGTCATAAAAGTCAGAAATGCCATCGTTATCATCGTCCCAATCAATGTCGTTTTCCAAGCCGTCTCCGTCGATATCGGAGTCGACTGAGTTTGGTCCATCGTCACGGTACAAAGCCCCGTTGATGGAGTGTAAGTCGCCATCGTTATCCAAGTCGCAATCCGGGTCAATATCGAGAGCATCGATGATTCCATCGTTGTCGTCATCCACGTCAATCCAGTTGTTAATACCGTCACCGTCCCAATCGTTGAATTGAGAATACGATGCTCGCTGTGTGTTACAGCGAGGGTCTGGGCTTACTGGGTTTGGATTCGCCAAAGTAGGACAATTCCAGCCTGCGACTTCTGCAGTTGTATTCAGTGGGAAAGAGTCGAGTTCATTTGGAACTTGGTCGTTGTCAAGGTCGTATTCGAAGTTGTTTGCATCACCGCTCACAGTAATATCACCGAGGTTGTCAGGTGTTGGTGTACCACCCATATCGGGGTCAAGCCAATCATAGACAGCATTGTAATTCTGGTCAAAGGGTCGCAATCGGTCGTCGTCCAAATCATTGTCGTAATCCATCTCACAATCGATTACACCGTCCCCATCAGCATCTGCGCCGGGGACATGGAAGAGAACTGTCTGGACACTTGAGACGATAATGGCCGCTCCAGAATTCCCTCCAAGTATCGAAACATCGTCTCCTACAGAATAGCCGTAGCCGCCTGAAGCAAGCGTTGCGGTAAGGATTTCTCCATTGGCATCGGTTGTCGTATCTACGGTGAGACCGACTCCGTTAATCGCAGAGGTAGCCACTCCTGTTCCGGCGATATAATTCAATCCGCCTGAAAGAGTCGATGCATCCAACCCAGTAGCCACACCATTTCGAATAGAATTGTCATAATCTGCCATGTTATCACCGTTCACGTCAATGACGGAACATGTATCGAGAATGCCGTCGTTGTCGTCATCCGGGTCAACCATGTCAAGGATACCGTCGTTGTCATCATCTGTATCTGCGCTGTCTGGTGTACCGTCGTTATCGTTGTCAGGGTCAATGAAGTTCGGAATGAGGTCCCCGTCAAGGTCGCCATCCACGATTGTCGTGAAGGCTGGGGTGCCACTTGGCCCATCCACATACAATGGAGCAGTTGCTGCGTTCACACGATTGAGTTCTTCAGAAAGGTAGTTGACCCCACCTGAGTAGGCACGGTAGGAGTTGAAATCCCAGTTTACTGCCGCATCGTAAAGGTTTGAAGAAGCCGACATAGAGGCTGTTTGCGTTGCATCGTAAGGGTGTATGTCATCGATGTCATCGACGCCGTCGTTGTCGTCATCGTTGTCGAAGTAATCTTGAATACCGTCACTGTCAAGGTCACAAGGCCACTTGAACTGGTCGATTCGTGCATCGTTATCGTCATCTTCATCGTAACTACCCGGGCCTGAGCCATCAGAATCTTCGTCAGTTACGCCGTCGTTGTCATGATCCATTGGATTTTGGTCTGCCATGTAGAATGGGCCGAGGGCTTCACCTGTCCATGGATGGATGATGCTTGAATCGAGAATTCGGTCTGTGCTTACATTGATTGGATCTAGGCCAAGTGCTTCGAGAGCGGGAATGTCAAGAGGGCCTTCTAGGATTCCGTCGTTGTCATCATCCCAGTCGTCAGCGTCAGTGATGCCATCGTTGTCGTGGTCGAAGGGGTCGGTGCCATAGCAGCCGTCGAACCGTTCGAGTAAGTCGTAAATACCGTCGTTATCGTCATCTAAATCGTACAAATCACTGACACCATCATTGTCGTGATCCTCTTTATTTGATTCTTCCAAAAGCGGCGCGAACCGGGGCATGAGGGCTGCAATTGCTGATTTGTCAGTAATGATTCCTGAAGCGACTCCTGGGTCCGTCCACATAATCTCCGAGAGAATCGGGTGGGTGTCCAGTTGCCACTGGTCTTGGGCACCGTTCCATGTGCCTTGGCCTCCCTGTTCAGTTGACTGAACTGGAGAGGTCTGCGTAATCTTCTCGCCTTCCCTAAACGTGACCGTTTGGGCGGTCTCTTCGGAACTAAAATCTTGAACGAGTGCAAGCATTGTGCTTGTCAACATCAAGATGATAATCGTCATCGACATGGTGAGCTTTTGTCTGTGGCTAATGGTTTCTAAGTGGTTTTTTGAGAGCATGTGGGCACCTCGGAATCAGTTCTCCACCTGCATTCCCTATTTGAAAGCCGTGGCGCGGTTGCGTGTTTCGGTATCACAGAAGTGATTGCGTATCATCCCCCACATGGAGATCTGAATTGCATGTAAATCGAAGAAAAGGTAAGAAAAAGAACACCGCTGTAGAAACGTGGGTGAAAGAAGAAAAGGAGGATTTCCAGGGGGCGAACCCCCTAGAAATCCGGCGCCCCGATACCGAAGTATCGGTGTATCATACGATAGTTTCGTCACTGTTTTCAAGCTTCGAGTTCATCAAGGATGCCGTCGTCATCGTCGTCGTCATCTTCGTGATCATCGGAACCGTCATTGTCGTGATCGAATTGACCGGTCATTGGGTTTCCATCGTTGATTTCGAACCAGTCGGCTAGGCCGTCGTTGTCGTCGTCTGTGTCGGAAAGGTCCCAAATTCCATCATTGTCATGGTCGTAGCGGTAAGTTCCAGAGATTCCTCCGACTTCGTCAACGTCGAGAATGTCGTCGTTGTCGTCATCAGTGTCGACTCCATCGTTCATACCATCGTTGTCGTGGTCTCGCGATAGATCTGTACCGTCTTCGGCCTTGTCGTTGTAGTTGTCAATGCCATCGTTGTCGATGTCGAGGTCAACGGAATCTGTGATTCCGTCGTTGTCGTGGTCGTAGATGTTGGTGTTCGGATCGCCGTCTTGAGTTTCCTCAGTATCGTCGATTCCATCCCCGTCATCGTCGGAGTCCATGTTGTCTGGGGTTCCGTCGTTGTCGTGATCGAATGGGTTTTCATCGACATCGTTGGGGATTCCATCGTTGTCGTTGTCGTTATCCTGTAAATCTGGGATTCCGTCACCGTCGTTGTCTGCAGGACCTTGGTTTTCGGTTTGCTGTTGTTGTTGTTGGTCGGTCTGTTGTCCCTGTTGGCCTTGTTGACCGTTTTGGGTTTGACCTTGTTGCTGCTGGCTCTGACCGTTTTGGTTCTGTCCGTTTTGGTTTCCAGCTTGCTGATCGCCTTGTTGACCACCTTGCTGTCCGCCTTGTTGCTGCTGACCTTGTCCATTGTCTTGCTGTTCACCTTGCTGGCCCTGTTGACCTTGCTGGCCCTGTTGACCTTGCTGGCCTTGTTGACCTTGCTGGCCTTGTTGACCTTGCTGGCCCTGTTGACCTTGCTGGCCTTGTTGACCTTGCTGGCCTTGTTGACCTTGTCCCTGACCTTGTCCTTGACCTTGTCCTTGACCTTGTCCTTGACCTTGTCCTTGACCTTGTCCTTGACCTTGTCCTTGTCCCTGACCTTGTCCTTGACCTTGTCCTTGACCTTGTCCTTGACCTTGTCCCTGACCTTGTCCTTGACCTTGTCCTTGACCTTGTCCCTGACCTTGTCCCTGACCTTGTCCTTGACCTTGTCCTTGACCTTGTCCTTGACCTTGTCCTTGACCTTGTCCTTGACCTTGTCCTTGACCTTGTCCTTGCCCTTGTCCTT
>Ga0206682_10003777_pt1 | contig 12704 bp, 12 predicted proteins | sample M240m12015metaG_FD_155444 | JGI IMG/M metagenome (GOLD analysis project Ga0206682, IMG submission 155444) | Ammonia-oxidizing marine archaeal communities from Monterey Bay, California, United States - M2 40m 12015 | ecosystem: Environmental > Aquatic > Marine > Intertidal zone | place: USA... | reverse complement strand
TTACCATTAAATTTAATTAATATTATAATAGATAATTTAAAATAATTATTGAAATATATTAATATTATAATATTAATATTTAAACATTTAAAATTTAAATAATATTATGAATAATATAAAAATAACATCAAATTATGAAAAATATGAACGTTTTGAAGATATGAAACTACATCCAAATATACTAAAAGGTATTTTTGCATATGGTTGGGAAAAACCTTCTAAAATTCAAGAAATAGGAATTATGCCAGTTATTGATGGCAGAAATTGTATAATACAGGCACAATCTGGAACAGGTAAAACAGGAACATTTTCAATATCTTGTTTAAATTTAATTGATCCAAATATAAAATCTTGTCAAATAATTATAATTTCACCAACTAGAGAAATAGCAGAACAAACATTAAATGTTATTAGTCGTATTGGAACATATACTAATATTAATATTTATGGCGTAATTGGAGGAAAACGATTAGAAACATATTCAATTAGTAATGCACAAATTATAGTTGGAACACCTGGAAGAATATTTGACCAAATTAAAAGAAATAATATAGATACTTCAACATTAAAATTATTTGTAATAGATGAAGCAGATATAATGTTTCAAAAAGGTTTTAAAGAACAAATTACTTCAATAATTGAATATTCAAATGAGAATTGTCAAATATCTTTATATTCTGCTACACTACCAAAGGACATTTTAGAAATGATTACAAAGTTTATCAAAGATCCAGTTCAAATTTTAGTTAAAAAAGAGCAATTAACATTAGAAGGTATTAAACAGTGGTATGTTGGATTAAGTGCTGAAGAAGATAAATATGAAACATTAAAAGATTTATATGGTCATGTTGGAGTAGGACAATCAATTATTTATTGTTCATATAAAAGAAAAGTTGAATGGTTAAAAGATAATTTAATTGATGAAAATTATCCAGTAGCCTATATACATGGCGAAATGTCTCAAGAAATGAGAGACGATGTAATGAAAGATTTTCGTGCAGGTAATAGTAGAATATTGATTACAACAGATTTACTTGCAAGAGGTATTGATGTACACCAAGTATCATTAGTTATTAATTATGATTTACCAAATGATAAAGAATCTTATATTCATAGAATTGGTAGAAGTGGTAGATATGGTAGAAAAGGTTATGCTATTAATTTTGTAACTACTCAAGATTCTCAATATATTAAAGATATAGAAAAATTTTATAATACGTGTATAGAGCCATTGCCTGCTAATATAAAAGAAGTTATGTCCTAAATTATTTTATTATTAATTTTTATATTATATATATATTATATATAATATGAATATAACGAAATCATATGATTTAAAATCTATATTGGATATTCATATGAATTATGAAGATAAATTAAAAAATGGGTTGTTAATAGTATTAATAAAATAAAATGTAATATTATATTTATAAAAAATTATGAATTAAAAAAATTATCTAGAATTAATGGTCCTGATGAAGAAAAATTATTATATAGTGAAGAAAAAAATATGGGACAAAAAGGTAAAAAAATTAATAAAGGATATAAAATCTAAAAAATATAAACCTACACCGTTAATTGTTACAAATATATGGGATAAAAAATATCAATTAGTTGATGGTGCACATAGACATTTGGCATTTGAAAAATTAGGTATTACCCACTATTATACTATTATTATAAAAAAAATATGAATTTTTATACTATTTTGAAATTATATATATATTATATATATATATAATATGAAATTATATGATTTAAAATCTATAGAATTAATTAATAAAAATTTACAGAATATAGAGGATACTGGGAAAAAAGAAAAAGTATTAAAATTAAAACCAAATATTAATGAGTATAATGATATAGTTAAAATAATTTTAGAATATATTAAAAAGAAAAAAAGAATTATATATGGTGGTAAATGTTGGGAAGCTTTATTAAAAAAAAAAAATTCAAAAACTAGTTTTTATGATAAATATGATATGGCAGATTATGAATTTTATTCACCTGAACCTATAAAAGATATAATAGAATTATGTGATATATTATATAAAAAAGGATATAAATATATAAATGGAGTAGATGCACAACACGATGAAACATATAAACTACAAGTTAATTATATAGAATATTGTGATATATCTTATATGCCAAAATATATTTATAATAATATGAAATATATAAATATAAATGGCTTACTTTATCCAACATTTAATTTTATTTTAATAGATATATTAAGAATATTTAATGATCCAGTTACAAGTTATTGGAGAATGAGTAAAAATGGTAAAAGAGCATTAGAATTATTTAAATATTATAATTTAAATTTAGATGGTAAATTTATTAAAATTGAAAATGATAATAGTATATTAGATTATATTAGAAAAAATATCTTGGTTAATAGTAAATTAATTGTAATTGGTTATTATGCTTTTAATTATTTTAAATATATTTCGTTCTCTGAAAAAAAAGAATTATATTCACCATATTATGATGTTATTACAAATAATTATAAAGAAGATAATATAAATATTTTTAAGAAGTTAAAAGAAAATTTTTCAAATATTGAAAAAAAAGAATATTGTCCATTTTATCAATTTACAGGAAGAAAAACTAGTTTTCTTTATAATAAAAAAATTATATTAAATATATATTCTAATAATAATAAATGTATTCCATATAAACATTTAGAAAAAAAAAATATTAAAATAGGATCATTTAATATAGTTTTTATGTTTTTATTAATTAATAGTTTTTATTTAAAAATTAATAAAAATTCTGAAAAACAAAATATTGATTATATGATTAAAAATTTAATTATTTATAAAAGAAAATTTTTAGATAAAAATAATAAAAATATATTAGATAATACACCATTTCAAGATTTTTTTACGCAATGTATAGGTGATACATATGATACACATACGCGACATTTTGAAAGATTAGATAATAGAAATACAAAATATATTAAAAAAAATAGAATGAGATATCAACCAGATAATCCTAAAAATAAAGAAGTATTTTTGAAAATAAATTTTGCTAATTCATCTGGAAATGAGATTAAAATTAAATCACAATAATTATAAATTAATTCTACCCAAAATATTCATCCAAACTATGATATCTAAATATAGATAATTATTATAATTAAAATCATTAAAAGTACTAATATTATAATTGTTATCAAAAACAGTATTCATTGATATATCACAATCTAAATATTCCATTAATATATTTTGATTGTTTAAATTTTTAATTAAATATCTATTCTCATTAATTAGATTATTATTTAAAAAATTATTATAATTTAATTCAGATATTTGAGATAATTTAATTATAAATGTATTAAAATCTTTAAAACAATATAAAGTTAATTGATTATTATTATTTTCTATATCAAAAATGTATGCCATTTTTTTATATTATATAGAAAATATTGTGTAATTAATAATAATATCAATTTTATATATATATATATATATATATAATGATTTGTTATAAAGCTAAATATTTTAAATATAAAGCTAAATATTTAGAATTAAAACAAAAAGGTGGTAATAAACGAAAATATATATTACCAATAAATTTTGATGATTGTATTATGCAAAATTATGAAGAAATTAATCCTGATAAATATGATATATATTTAGGAAATAAAAGTGATATTAAAAAAAATGAATTTTTATCTGAAAAAGTTGATAATAATATATTTAATAAATTTAAAAAAGATTTTAAAATATATAATTGTTCAGGTAAAAAAACTAAAAAAAAAACTAAGATAATTACAAAAAATACAGATGAAGATGGTGATGAAAATGAAGGTAATATTAATAATGAAAATAATAGTGAAAAATATGATGATAATAATGAAAATATAATGATGGATAATAATGATGATAATAATAATGGTAATGTAGGTAATGTAGATGTAGTAGGTAATGTAGGTAATTTAGATATAGTAGGTAATGTAGGTGAAACTAAGATAATTATAATAAATACAGATCCAAATATAATGATGGATAATAATGATGATAATAATAATGGTAATGTAGGTAATGTAGATGTAGTAGGTAATGTAGGTGAAACTAAGATAATTATAAAAAATACAGATCCAAATATAAAAAGGTTTGAGGATTATATAAATAGTATAGATTCTATAAGTGGAATTAATTTGTTTGGAATTATCAAAATAAATGGTTCAATAATAGTATTTTTAGGAGATAATCATGCTGTAGATAACAGTTATAGTCATTCACTTAATGATTATTATACAAAATTATGTGCGGCATTTCCTGATAAAAATATATTAGCTACTTTAGATATATCAAATTTAAAAAAAAAACCAAAACATAATCCTCCAGATATTTTTATTACAGATTTAATTAAGTATATATATTCAGAAGAATTATCTGCTAATTTTTATTTACAAATATATAAAGATAATTTGAGTACTATAGGTCATGGTAAAGATCAAACACCTATGCGTAATGAATTATTAAATATATTACGTTTTAATAAATTATGTAAAGATAATTTGGATTATAAAAATAAATTTGTTTGTAATAAAGATAAATATTTATATAATTATACAGATTTTAGATTTTATTATAATATTAATACTTTTTTAAAAGTTATTCAATTACATATTCTAGATAATAAAAATGATTATTCATATATATATTATAAAAATTATTTTGAAAATACTTTGAAATTAGGTGCAGAAAATTTTGTAAAATTTTTAAACAAGTTCAAAAATATAGAATTTTATAAAATACATTGTTTTTACTTATTTTGTTTTGGAATTCATCCGGTTTATATTACAAATACTAATCCTACAAATATATTTACAGATTTAAAAACTAAATATACTACATATTATAATTCCAAAAATGATTTAGATATAAATTATTTTTTTAATAGATATATTTATGACGATTTAAATATAATAAATGTAAAATTTACCTTAAATAAAATAATGTTTGAAATACCAAAATATAGTGAAACACAAAGACAAAACTGGAAAGCTAAAACTATAATAAAATATGATAAAAAGAATATAACTACAACTAGACATGCTAAACAATTAATTAAGGTAGAAGAGAAACAACATGTAAATTTACAAAATTATTTATATGAATATATAGATACTGTTGAGAATTTTACTAATCCTAATGAAATAGATAGTATTAAAATGTTATTCATAGATTTTTATTCATTATGTAGATCATTATATTATTTAGGATTTAATAATAAAAAAATAAAAAATAGTATTAAATATAAAAATAGTATTAATATTGTTTACGGCAGAGAGGCAACTGATTGTCCACCTTTTACTAAAGCACTTAATGGTATATGTGATGGATCAACACGTGGACATAATTCCAGTTTAATTTATTATTTTAGAAAATATTATTTTAAAAAAGAAGATACAACAAAAAATATTTTAACTAACTCTAATAAAGATTATTTAAAAAAATATTTTATACGCAGACCAGAAATTATGGATTGTGTTTATATAAGAAATTATTTTATTATAATTGGTGCAGATACTAATGATTTTAATAATGATACAATAATAACAGATAATATTGGTTTAAATATATTAAATCCTAATTATGTAACTGCTATAAACTCGCGTAAAACTAATGTATATAAAATTGATAAAATATTTTATAGTAAAAATATAATAGATATTAGTATAAAAAATATTTTATCTAAATTTAAATTGATAACTATACCAAATACTATTGAAAATTTAATAGATAAAAATGGTTCTGATCATTTACCTTTAATAGTATCATATAGATATAAAGATGTAAAATTTGATTTTGTAACATTTAATATTTTATCTTTAATATTTATGAGAGAAGAAAATAAATTTAATATTTTTAAGAATAATACTCAAGGTGCTAAAAAAAAGAATAATTTTAAAAATGATTATATAGAAAGAATTAAAAATAAAAATGAAAGAACTTTTGAAAAAATTAATGAATTTATTAATAATCATTATGATAGTATTTCTTTACAAGAATTAGATATTTTTTCAAAAGAATATATAAATAATCAATCGTTGGAAAATTATACTTTATATGATTATTTACCGAAAAAAAATGATGGATGGGAAAGTCATGTCAATTATGGTTATGATAATGATAATTTTAAGAAATTTTATCCAGGTGTAGGTATTTTATTAAATACAAAAAAATATGATTTAATAGATAGATATCATATAGAAATTCAAAAAAATACACAGATTATAAAAAGTGTTTATTTAATATTAATTAAAGCACAACATAAAATAAATAAAGATTTTTATATATTGGGATCAATCCATTTTTGTTTTAGTATTGATCCATTATGTAGTATTGATATTCAAACTAATTTAAAAAGATATATTGAATTAATTAAGACAGATCCAAATAATTCAGATTTAACACAATTTAAAGTATAATATCTAAAATATCATCTTTCGCATTTAAACCATTTTTTAAATTTTTACATTCAAACATTAATAATCTTGATAAGGTTTCTTTTTGATAATTACTATTAATATTATCAAAATGAATATTATCACAATTATAATTATCTAATATTTGTATAATTGAATCATAATTTATTTCATAAATATTTTTATTTACAAAAATAGGAATTAAATATTTTTTTTTAATTTTTTTAGAATAATTCCATGAATTATGATTATATAAATTACCTAATTCTTTTGTAAATTCATCATCATAAAGATAGTAGTCCCCATTTAACCTTAAATGTGCTTCTATTATTTTATTATTTATTATTTCAATATTTAAACAACCAGTATAAGTTTTAAAGTGTTTATTTATCCAATCTATAATATTATTATTTAAAATATAATCAGGTAATGCTTCATGATATTTAAATGTTCCTTCTGTAAATGGAATACTTTTTAAAGCTGTATAATATTTTATTTTTCCGTTTAAAATTATTAAATCTATATTATATTGTTCTCCATCTAAATATTCCATCCAAAATAAACCATCTTTTAAATATTTATAATATTCCTCTTTATTATAAATTATTTTAAAACTTCTACTCATACCATATAAATTTATAATAGGTTTAAAAATAATTGGATATTTTTTAGGTTCAATACCCATTGGACCACATAGCATGTCCTGACTTTCTGCTATCCATAACTTATTATATATATGATGATAACTTTTATATTTATTCCATGCTTCTATATCATTACTAGTAACATTTTTAATATTTAATTTTTCACATTGATCAGTAATATTTTCATATACTTTCATAATAATATATTATATATCTTTACTTTTTATATATAATAATATGAAATGGTATTAAATGATATTTAGAAAATAGAAAAGCATTAAATGATTTATATAATATTAGCAGTAAGAAAATTTAATAAATTTTTAGATAATAAAGATAAAGAAGAAATAAAATAAATTATTTTTCTTTTTTTTTATTTTTCTTTATATCTAAATATTTTTCTTTATATCTAAATATTTTTCTTTATATCTAAATATTTTTCTTTATATCTAAATATTTTTCTTTATATTTTACTATTTTAGTCATTTGAATATATATATATATAAAAGTTGATTTAAAAAATATTTAAAATTTAAAATATTAATATAATATAAAAAAAATAATGGCATCAACAACTTATATTATTAACTTTTATGAATACATAAATACATCATGGAAGATTATAGGATTAAAGACTCTAAGTTTATATAATCATAGGTATCATCCATATATTATTATTAGTGATAGTGATAATATATTAAATATGAGAATACCTATTTCTATTGATATGGATTATCAATATAATAATAATGAAGATAGTGATTTAACTTTTAATTATAAAAATAAAATGTATGGTATTCGTTTTGACAAACATTCTAAATCATCATTTAATAATTTTCAAAAAACTTTTAATACAATTAAAGATAAAAAATTTTTTACCAAATATTATGATAATGGAAGAATTAAAATTACTGGAGAATATTCAAATGATCAATATAATGGATGTATAACAGAGTATCATAATAATAATAATAATAGTATTAAATTTGAAGGTGAAATGGAAGATGATGAATATGTAGAAGGTAAATTTAGAAATATAGATAATAATATTACATTAGAAGCATTAAATATTACTAATGGATTAATTAATGGATATATTAAAATTGTATATAAAAATGATATAGATAATATTGAAAATGATTATTTATGGCAAGATATTCAAGGATGTGATAATATTAATTGTGATTCATCATCATTTGTAGATGATGTTTGTAGTTTAGTATATGGTGATGAGTTTATTGAAGAACATAAATTTAAAAATTTTTCAACTAATAATCAATTATTTAGAATTTATCGTTATATTGAACAAATAAATAATAAATTAGAACAAATAGAACAAAAGAATACAGGTATTCTAGGAACAGTTACAAATATTTATAATTATATTTTCAATAGAAGATAATTTATTTATTTATTATATTATTATTATTTATTTATAATATTATATTATATATTATATTATTAAGTATGAGCAAATATCCTAAATTAAAAGATACTAATTTTAATAAAAAAATATATAAAGTTTTTAATGATTATAGAATTTCAAAAACTCCAAAAACATTTGAACAAATTTGTTTTCCAAAACAATATAAATTACAATTACCACAAGAATTTGTAGCTAATTTTATTAATCCAAAAACTAAATATAATGGATTATTAATTTATCATCAAATAGGTGCGGGTAAAACATGTGCGGCATTAAAAATTGCGGAAAATTTTAAAGGAAAAAAAAAAATAATAATTGTAACACCTGCATCATTAATTGGAAATATGTATAAAGAATTAAATACACAATGTGTAGGAAATACTTACTTAAGTAAAGTGGATGCTAATAAATTAAAAGAATTAAAACCAACAAGTAAAGAATATTTGGAAATATTAAAACAGTCTGAAAAAAAAGTAAGTAAATTTTATAAAATATATTCTTATAATAAATTTATTAATTTATTTGAAGATAGAAAAATAAATTTAAATAATAGTATTTTGATTATTGATGAAGTTCAAAATATAATTTCTGAAAAAGGTTTATTTTATAAAATATTTTATGAAGCTATTTATAAAGCTAAAGAAAATAAAGTAGTTGTTTTATCAGGAACACCTATTTTTGATAAACCATCAGAAATTGCGTTAGTTTTAAATTTATTAAAACTTCCAGAACAATTACCAATAGGTAATAAATTTAATGATAAATTTATAAAAATATCAAAATGTAAAAATGATGATTATGATTTGAGTATTAAAAATATTAATTTATTTAAAAAATTAATAAAAGGTCATGTTTCATTTTATCGGGGTGCTCCACCAATTGCTTTTCCTAAAAAGAAATTTAATTTAGTATATTGTAATATGTCTGATTATCAATATAAATCTTATTTAACAGTAAATGAAGATGAAGGATTTAAAACTGGAGAGATATTAAAATTACCAAATAATTTTTTTATTGGATCTAGAATTATATCAAATATTGCTTTTCCTAAAAAAAAAATTAATGAAGAAGGTTTTAATCAATTAAAAGGAAGTTATTTACAAATGGGAAATTTAAAACAATATTCTATTAAATTTTATGCTATTTTAAAAAAAATAAAAAAAGCTACAGGTCCTGTTTTTGTTTATTCTAATTTTAAAAGTTATGGTGGAATAATGTCATTTGCTAAAGTTTTAGATAATAATGGTTTTAAAAGTTATAAAGATTATGGTGAAGGGAAAAATAGATATGCTATATGGTCAGGTGATGAAAATAGAAAATTAAAAGATGAAATAAGAAATGTATTTAATCAAAAAATTAATCATAAAGGAGAAAAAATTAAAGTTATTTTAGGATCACCTTCAATAAAAGAAGGTGTATCATTTTTAAGAATGTCAGAAGTTCATATTATGGAACCATATTGGAATTATTCTTTATTAGAACAAGTTATTGGTAGAGCAGTTAGATATTGTTCTCATAAAGATATGCCTAAATCTAGAAGAAAAGTTAATATTTATTTATATTTAGCAGTTCATAGATCTAATAAAGAAACAATTGACACATATATTTTAGGTTTAGCTGATAAAAAAAAAATAATTATAGATCAATTTGAAAAAGCATTAAAAGAAGCAGCTGTAGATTGTAAATTAAATTATAATGGTAATGTATATTCTAAAAAAGATGAATTAAAATGCAGTAATTAAAAATTATTTAATTAAAAGTAATTAAAAGTAATTAAAAATTATTTAATTAAAAGTAATTAAAAATTATTTAATTAAAAATTATTTAATTAAAATATTATATTATATTATATAATATATTAATGTCTAATATTTATAATAGAGATTGGTATAAAAAATTAAAAAGATCTACTTTATCACCACCTAGTTGGGTATTTGGTGTAGTATGGCCTATACTTTATGTATTAATGGGATATTCTGCTTTTTTAATTTGGAAAGATAAAAATTGTAATCCATTATGTTTAGGTTTAATATATTTTTTAATACAATTAATATTTAATTTAAATTGGACTCGAGTATTTTTTAAAGAAAGAAATGTTAATAAAGCGTTTAATTATTTAATTATAATTATATTATATACTTGCTTAACATTTATAGAATTTTATAAGATAAATAAAAAAACATCATATTTATTAATACCATATATATTATGGTTATTTTTTGCTTTATATTTAACAAATTATATAAAAAAAAATAATTAGTTTATATTTTCAATTAAATGAAATGAAATATCATACAACCTTTATCAAGAATATCTTTTAATTTATTAATTGAAATCGAATATATTATATTTGATATATTATCTTTAATTTTTAATGAAGTATTCATATGTATATGTGGATCACCTATTATAACTTTATCTTCATTATAATCTAATATATTATATGAATAAATACTATCATCTATAATAAGAGGATATATACATTTATTCATATTAAAATGTTTATTTAATATATTTAAAAAATGCTTAACATTTATACATTTATATTTTGATATTTGATTTTTTTCTAATTCATAATTACTCCATCTTCTTTGTTGAATTTTAGAAGTATTAAAATTATTATTACTAACAAAATATAATTTATTATTTTTTAATTTAAAATGTTTTTGAAATAAAATATATGAATCAAATGGTTCTAACCATCCATAATTTAATATTTTATTTAAATAATCTCCTTTAGTATTTAATATATCCATAATTTCATTTATTGATAAATATTTTTCTACTACATCATTCTTATTTTTAGAATCAATAATATTATTTTTACTATCTAATAATTTATTATTTAATTTTAAATAAGAATATAAAACTGTCTGTGTTGTTCTATATGCACAACCCCATCCATAATCATTATCATTATTATCATTATATTTAAACACTTTATTATCATTATATTTTATCATTATTATTTAATAATAAAGATTTAAATTTTATTTCATATTAAATTTTATATTAAATTTTATATTAAATTTTATTTATAATTATATTATTATTTTTATATATTAAAATACTATTTTTATCAATTAAAATCCAATCATCTTTATAATCTATTGGTTCTGATGAAATAATAATATTATCATTACTTTTTTTATAATATATTGATGGTGGTTCCTCTAAATTAGAATTAATATATCTAGTACATATAATTGTTTCACCATCAGTAAAAGCTAAATTTAATGACATTGTATTTTTAAAGCTTATTAAATATTTAATAATCTTTTTTATTATTATTATATAATCTTTATTATTATTAATTTCTAATTCATTTATTATTAAAGCAAATATATATTCGCTATCAGTATTACCTTTTATTAATTGAAATATATTATTATCTAATTTATTAATAATATCTTTTTTCATACTATTAAAATTACTAATATCTCCATTATGCATAAATGAATAATTTTTATATATAAATGGATGACAATTATATTCATGAACTAAATAATTACTAGAAAAAGGTTTTATACCTCTAACATGAGCAAATATTAATGAACTTTCTAAAATATTACATAACCTTTTTAAATTATCATCACACCAAGGTGTTTTTAAACTTGAATACAAACAAGGATTATTATTTTTATTTTTATTTTTATTATTATTATTTTTATTATACCAAGAAACTCCAAAACCATCTATATTTAATTCATGATCTCTAATATTTAATTCTTTTAATAAAGGAGTAAATTTTTTATGATAACTTTGTTTAAAAATAGAATGTTTTTCATTATATAATATTTTTTTTAATAATATACTATTACCACAATATATAAATAATCTACACATATATATATATATATACAAATTAAAAATTTAAAAAATATTGATTAATAAAATATATTAGAATAGAAATACAAATTTAAAACAGAATTATGACTCATGATTTAGTGATACTTGGGATTAATGAAAATGAGATGGAAATAGCTGGACTCTCGTATATATTCTCATAATGTATGAAGAAAATAGTATTATGAAATTAGACTCCTTTGAAAGGGTGAATGAAAACTGCATAGAATGCGATTTTGTTTCATGAGAATTTCCTGAAAATTTGGTATATTAGAAGATAATATGGTCTCATTTGAGTCTAAAAATCCTTTGGTATACAAAGTATCATGGTATCATGATA
>Ga0206682_10003774_pt1 | contig 12711 bp, 14 predicted proteins | sample M240m12015metaG_FD_155444 | JGI IMG/M metagenome (GOLD analysis project Ga0206682, IMG submission 155444) | Ammonia-oxidizing marine archaeal communities from Monterey Bay, California, United States - M2 40m 12015 | ecosystem: Environmental > Aquatic > Marine > Intertidal zone | place: USA... | reverse complement strand
GTTGCGAAACAAGTTGTTATTGATTACATTAACAATTTGCATCCGGCGAAACTAATGTATTCTATTAATCATGTGTATAATAAACATAAATTAGAGGAAAAAGTTGCAGAAAGTTTAACAAATTAAAGACTTTTAAAAATATTCTCCTTTAAAAATATTCTCCTTTAAAAATATTCTCCTTTAAAAATATTCTTTTAGATTAGTAAACATATTAACACCTGTTTCACATGCATACGAAATAACTGATCTAATGTTTTCATCCGTAAAATTTTCTTGCGAATTAAAACTCATTCTAATAATTGAATCTGTGTCATGTGGGTGCATTTTAATAAATCCAATATAATCCAATACTTTATCACCACTAAAATAATATTCTTGATGTAAAATATATTCGATTACTTTTCCAATTGTGTAATCTTCGTTTTCTAATGTTATGTCCACTGTATTACTCATCGTTGTTTTATTTTTTTCCATGATAAGTTTATCATTTTGACATATTTCGTTAATTTTTGTTAATCTTTTAGTTATACTATCAATGGCTAAATGAATTAATTCCATATTTGTATAAACTCCAACGGTTTCTATCTTGAAATCAAAACTATCTTTAAGAAAGAATCTTTTTCCTTTCAACAATTTCCAATTTTTTTCAAGTTGATCAATATCATCTTTGGAATAACCTTTATCTTCCAATTCTTTTTCAGATTGTTGCCACTGAGATTGCTGTTCTACTTTATCCGGGGTATTTGCATATGCACAGGTTGAAACAACATTGTACATGCCATTATTAGCGGCATTAGATATAGACAGATTGCATTCTAAGTGCAACTCTTGGCCAGGAATATCTCCTGATATTTTGGGACGAAGTCTAGAAAACAATATATAACCATTCGTGATCGGATCTGGTGGAAAAATTTCTTTAATAACTTCTTCATCTAGGTATGTATCAGTTGATGTATTTTTAATTTTAAAATCTTTAGTAGTAACATAAACCATAGAATCAGAGTCATTTATTTCATTAATTTCGATAATAAGATCTTGAATTGAATCATGATCTTTAATATGAACTGGAATACACCCTAATCTTTGTTTTAAAATTTCATTATTAAAACGTGTAGTATTCTTAATAATATTAATATTATTTCCCTCTAACGAAGTATCCATTATAACTGTATTAATATCGCTTATAATAGTTCTTCGTAAAGCATTAGCAATACTAACATTTGTGTTTTCAAGTGTAAATGTTAAAATACCATCAGTCTCTTGTGATTCTTTAACACTTGGTAAAATGATAGAACTTTTAGGAGATTTTTGTGATAAACTTTTTTCAGAAGATTGGCTCATATACTAATTACTAATATAGTTTTTTTAATATAAAATTTCAATTTAATGTTAAATTTTAAGTTAAATTTCTAATAAATTACACTCTGTGATATATTAATGAGTAGTGTTTTATATTACAGTAAATATTGTGAAAATTGCAAAAAATTATTATATGAATTAGGTAAAACAAATATATCTAAACAAATACATTTTTTATCAATAGATAAAAGAGTAAATAAAAGTAATAAATTATTTATTGTTTTAGATAATGGATGTGAGGTTTTTCTACCACCAAATATTACAAAAGTCCCTTGTTTATTATTACTAAATAAAGGTAATAAAATCATTGTAGGGGACGATGTTATGAATTATTTTAGACCACAATTAGCACAAAAAAAAGCAAATGCTACAAAAACAAATGGGGAACCTTTAGCATTTTCAACATATGAAATGGGAACAACTATGTCAGATAATTATTCTTACTTAGATCAAACAAATGAATCGATGTCTGCAAAAGGAGACGGTGGATTAAGACAAATGCATAGTTTTGTTTCTATGAACTTTAATGATAAAATTTACACACCACCGGAAGATTATGAACCTGATAAAGTAGGACAAGTTGATCTAGGAAAATTACAAGCCCAACGTGATAGTGAAATAACATTACCCCCACAATAATTAACATATAATAACCAATAATCATTTAAATAATAATATTTATATTTTTGTAATAATGTCTAATTTAGTAAAGGTGTTTAATGATCATCTCATAGAATTTTTAGATGATGTTATAACAATATTTCCAGAAAATACTGATATACAAACCGGGAGAACATTTATTATAGGTATAAAAAAGGTAAATCCTAAAAAAATAATTAAATCGTGGAAAATGTACATTAATGATAAATATATAGAAGAAATTGATAAGAATAATATGGATTTTTTTATAAATAAAGATTATACACAAGACTTACAATATACTACTGGAAATGTTAATAATATTATTAACAATGTAAAAAAGTTATTACTAAAAACATCACAAGAAAATAAAGATAAATCATTAAAATATGTTAAAAATTTATGCAAAATTTGTAATTTATATTATGCTAATAAATAAAAAATATACTTTATAAATAGTTTAATTTAAAAATTAAATTTTAAATTAAATTTATAATGAGTGAAAATCAAAAAAATCCTGAAGAACCATCTGAACCTAAAAAAAATATTGAAGTTCCAAAAGAATTTCAAAAAGTATTAAAAGATTTTTATAAAGATATTTTACTTGTTTTCCCAGAAATGAAATATAAACTAGAAGATACTACTATAGATTTTTTACAAGAAAAACATAATGGGAAGGAAATTTTTGAACATTGTTTAAAAGTTTATCCTGAAAGATTTTTTGATATTTTGTATCAAAATAACGATATTTTTACAAATAACGATATTAATACTAATTTTTTACCAAATATTGATTTTAAAAACTTATGGAAAGAAGAAATTAGCGATAATACTCGAAAGACTATATGGAAATATTTACAATTAATTTTATTTTCCGTTTCTAGTTCTATTAAAGATGGAAATGATTTTGGAGATACTGGAAAACTTTTTGAAGCAATTGACCAAGATGAGATGAAAAAGAAACTTGAAGAAACTATGAAAGAAATGAGCGAGATGTTTAATGAAACTATGGATGGAGAAGATAGAGAAAACTTTATGAATAAAGATGATTTGCCAAATCCGGAAGATTTACAAAATCATTTAAGTGGTTTAATGGATGGTAAATTAGGAAGACTAGCACAAGAAATAGCAAGTGAAACCGCGGAAGGTATGGATATAGACATAGAAGATGATGCTAATGTGGGGGATGTTTTCCAGAAATTATTAAAAAATCCAACAAAACTAATGGATTTAGTCAAATCCATTGGATCAAAACTAGATGATAAATTAAAAAGTGGAGAGATAAAAGAAAGTGAGTTAATGCAGGAAGCAGCAGATCTAATGGAAAAAATGAAATCAATGCCTGGTATGAAAAATATGAATAAAATATTCAGTAAAATGGGAATTCCTATGGGAAAAAATCAGAAAGTAAGTGCAAATGCAATGCAATCCAGATTAAATCAAAATATTAAGATGTCTTCTCAGAAAGAAAGAATGCTTAGAAAGTTAGCAGAACGAAGAGCCCAACGAGAAATGGAACAAATAAATAAAAAAGTTGAAACAAATTATAAACAGATGAAATTTAAATCAAATGACGGTGAAGTAGAGAAAAGTTTAAGAACGAATCCTAAAAAAAAGAAAAAAAAGAAAAAAAGAAAAAGTAAAAAATAAATTAAATAAAAAATAGAAAAAATAACTTACTATATATATTAATAATGATTAACTTTTGGTTAGACAATCCAAATATACTATTAGATAGAAATTATATAACAGAAATTTTTCCAAATAAAAGTTTTAGTTTAGCACAAAAACTAAATGCAATAACTAGACTAATAATTGTAATGACAGTTTTAGGATATTTATTTACAAGATCAAAAAAAATTCTGGTATCTTCTGCAATAACATTAGCCATTTTAGTTATTCTTTACAAAACAAAAAGTAAAAAGGAAGATTTTTCCAACTTCGGTAAACAAGATTTAGAATATTATAAAAAAGAAAAAAAAACAGATAACTACATAAAAGATACATTTACAACTCCTACAAAAAAAAATCCAGCAATGAACATTTTATTGGATGAGTATAAGTATAATGTAAAAAGACCGCCAGCAGCGCCTATATATAATGACCAAATTAAAAAAGAAGTTAATGAAAATGCAAAAAATGAAAATAAAAAATTATACAGGAATTTAGGAGATAATATACTTTATGAAAATTCGATGCATAATTTTTATACAATGCCAAATACAAAAATTCCCAATAATCAAAAAGATTTTGCACTTTTCTGCTATGGAAATATGCCATCATGTAAAGAAGGTGATAGTTTACAATGTACAAAAAATAATGCAGGATTACGAACAACATAAGTTTAAGAAATAAAAATAATCTTAAGTTAAATATATATAATGTCAAGCATCTATAACTATACATTTGATAATTCAACAAGAATTGGTAATGATAAATGTGGTACAAGTGAAAAAGATGTCCAAAATAAAAACTTCTCCAAATACCAAACACAGAGTTATTTTGCATCTGATGGTGATATGGGTAAACCCATTCATTTTGCTACAAAACAACCAAATGTTTTTTACAAAGGAAGTCATCAAATGGGCATTGGTGGAGGCAATGTAGATGATAATTCAAAAATTAAAATTGGAACAATTCAAACAACAACCAAATCTCGAATTAGTTTACAACAACGTCCATTTTTAACAATCCCTTTTTTAGGAAGAGGTCCATCTAGACCAGTAGAAGAATCACACCTCCAGCAAGGAGGGTATTTAGGAAATAAAAAGAGTTGTAAAACTATTATGGAAAAATCATTGAGAGATGAACAAATGGAATTAGTTCCATCATTAAAAGCAAGTATTCAAAATCCTGCAAACATATGTGAAGATGTAGCGGCTGAAGGTTGGATCCGTGGAGGTCTTCCATCACGTGACTTAAGCAGAGATAAAGATTATTTTGTCAAACATTAACTATAATATTTTAATAAATACTATTTTTAATAAATATTATAATTATGATTTAAAATTTAACTCATAATTAAAATAAGAATGTATAATTATTCCTATAAAATAACATATAATAATATTTCTGAAAAAGATCAAAATGAAAAATATAAAAAAGAAATTTTAGAATGTTTTAACCAACGAAATTATAACTATGAAGAAATTGCCAAAATCCAAGACCATATATTTAACACCTTTGAAGAAAATGAAAGTTTTTTAAAATTAATAACATATTACCAAAAAAATCAAACATTTATTCCTATGGACATATCATTAAAAACATGCATAACTCTTTTATTTCAGTTCGATTATTTATTTAAATTTCATGATTGTTTAAAAGATTTAAACAAAGATAATAAAATTTCAAATATAAATTACGAAGATATGATTAATTTAATAAAAAAAAATAATTAGATAGATATATATGTCGTCATTAAAAAATTCACCGGGTATGTATGCTTTAGAACAAACAGATAATAAAAATAAACAAGGTTACTTAATGAATATTTTACCACAAATTCCATATACAAATCGATATGCTGGTTTTGGAACAAATGTGGGAGCAATGAAATCAGGTTATTACCATAATATTTTATCAAATAACACAGCAAATATTGAAAGTAATTTATTTAATATTAGAGAATTTGATTTAACAAAATCAAAAACAGAATTTAAACCTTCTCTTAATACATTAGGAGAGCAAACATTTTTTAGTAAAAACAATGTTTTTGTTCCAGAACCTTTAGTTGTTCAAAAAAATCAGCGTCCTGCTGGGCCTTTCTCAGGAGTTTAAGAAACTTAAGCAATAATTTTAATAAATTTTCTATAATAAAATATTTATTAAATATAAGTATGGCTTTTACCAGATTTAATTATGATGATGCTAGAACCAAAAAAAAATTACAAGAGGCAACAGGTAGTGGAAGATATATATTAAATGTTCCAGGTAATGGTTCAAATCCTACATATTTTGATGATCCATATATTAGAGTACAAAAATGGGGTGCAAATTTAAGAGAAGTAATAAATGGTGGACCAATCGACATTGATAGTGATTTATCTGGAAGAACAAGAAAATTAACAAAATATTGTCCAAAAACTAAATTTAGTAATAATGGAGTTCCATATTCTGTTGAAAAAAGTTATCCTCAAAATAAACAATGTATGACTCAACAATCAAGAGCAAGTCATCCAGCATGGATGTATAGAGCCCTTCCGCAAAATCACACATATCCATTATTTTTAGACCCTCAAGAAAATACATGTTTAACATTTCATAATAACTTAAATACACGTCTTTTAGAAAGAGATCATTTTGTCCCAAAAATTCCTTGTTTAAAAGAAAAATAATTCTTATAATTCAGTTTATTATATTTAATAAAATATATTTTATTATATATAAATAAAATGGCAGAAATAGCAATACCAATTGTAGCATTAGGGGCAATGTATATTATTTCAAATAAAAAAGAAAAGAAAAAAAATCCAGTAGAATCATTTACTCAACGTTCTTTGCCTAATACAAATCCAATTGTTAAAAATTTTCCCAAAGACACCCATGGTGATGTATTAAATGAAACAAACGTTCAAACATACAAGGGTTTAAAAAATAGTACTGAAAATTATTATTTACCTGAAAATTATAAAAAGGCATTAAATAACGAACAATCAAATGTAGGAAATTTTCAATCTTTAACTGGAAACACAATCAATTCATCAGAATTAGAACATAATAATATGGTTCCTTATTTTGGTGCAAAAATTACCCAATCTACGAGTGATAATAGAGGTTATGAGAATCTACTTGATATTTATACTGGTTCCGGAAGTCAACAAAACAGAAAAGAAGGAATAGCACCTATGTTTAAACCTGAATCGAATATGACACATATTCACGGTACACCTGTTAATACAGACTTTTTACAAGAACGCCAACGATCTGTTTTAACAAGTAAAATGAATAACACTAAACCATGGCAAGAAATAAGAGTTGGTCCTGGATTAAATAAGGGATTTAGCAGTGAAGGAACTGGTGGATTCAATTCTGGTATGAATGCTCGTTCTGCAACAATGCCAAAAAATGTTGATCAATTAAGAAGTCAAACAAATCCTAAGGTAACATATGGTGGAGTTACTTTAGGAGCATATGCAGGTAAAGGTTTAACAAATGCATCAAATAAAATGATGATAGGAAAGATGGAAAAAAATAGACCAGATACAAGTTTTGAACATGGTCCGGGTAGATGGTTTACAACAACCGGTGGACAAAAAAAACAAACAGTTAGAAGTAATATTATTATGCAACCAGAAAATAGAACTACTACTACAAGAGAATATTTTGGCGTAGGAACAGACCGTGAAGCAAAAGGTCCCTCACAACATGGACAATATCAACAGGCACATAAACAACAATTATCCGGTCCTGCCATGGGAGGTGCATCAGGTAGTGATAAATGGGGGGCAACAAATAAAGATTACGGTAAACAAAGTTATAAAGCCCGAATGAACTCTAGAACATTGACTGGTGAAAATAACAACAACTTAGGTATTGTTAGTGGCGTTGTTAGTGCATTAACGGCACCTGTATTAGATTTACTAAGACCATCTCGCAAGCAAAATGTAATAGGAAATAAACGTCCTATGGGTAATGTTAGTGGAAGAGCAGGTGTTCATAAAGAGCCAGTATGGAATCCCAATGATACTCCTCATCATACAATTAGAGAACAAACCGAAAATACCAAGCATTGGATGATGGGAAGTAATAACAAGGGAGATGGATATATTAATAGTAATAATCGTCCTACTCCTCAACAACGTGATACAACTACTAACTGTTACTATACATCAGGAAGTGGTGCGAGACCAGGAACTACTAACCCTAGACCATATGACGCAGATTATAATGCTCGTTTAAATCCAAATAAAGAAATTTTAAGCCGTGTTGATAGATATAATATTGGTAATCAGTCATTAGGAAGTAATGTTCAGAATGTTACAAATCTTAGAAATACAGCCACAAATCCAGTAGAATTGAGAGCAAATATGCCCAAAGTAGCCGGGTCAATGCAAACACATGGTAGAATTTCAGGAAAAAATACTAGAGAACGTGCAATTAATTGTGCTAGAAATAATCCAGGTATGGTTCAAGCATTACAGAAAAATCCATATGCACAATCACTTAATAGTTGGGCTTAAACTTTTTATACCTTTTTCAAAAAAAGGTAAGAAAAACTAAAAATAAACAAAATAAACAAAATAAACAAAAAACAATCAAACATTTTTTTATAAAAATTAACTTTTTATAAAAAAAAAATCTTTTACATATTATCTATGCAGGTTTCTGCAATTTTTGCAGTTACAAGATAAGGATCCATATTACTTGCAGGTCTTCTATCTTCAATATATCCGGATTTATAGTCACAATTATGTAAATCTCTAGGGATACGAATAGAACATCCTCTATCCGCCACTCCAAATGAAAATTCTGTAATGGGCGATGTTTCATGAGCACCGGTTAATCTTCTATCGTTTCCTTCACCATAGACGGCAATATGATCCATATGATTTTCTTTAAACTTTTCCATTAATCCCATTACATATTCTTCCGAGCCATTTTCTCTCATAGTTTTAGTACTAAAATTTGTATGACATCCTGCACCATTCCAATCACCTTGAATAGGTTTAGGGTCCCAACTAACTACAATATTATGTTTTTCACACACTCTTTCCATAATATATCTACTTATCCATAATTCATCTCCAGCACTTAAGCCGTCACATGGTCCTACTTGATATTCCCATTGTCCCAACATAACTTCAGCATTAATTCCAGAAACTCTTATACCTGCCTCCAAACATTTCATATAATGTTCTTCAACTATCTCCCTCCCAATAATATTATTTGTTCCTGTTGCACAGTAATATGGACCTTGAGGTGCTGGGAATCCTAACGTACCATTATGATTAGGCCATCCTAACGGAGTAATACCATTTTTTTCAAACAATGTATACTCCTGTTCTATTCCATACCATGGTTTTTCATGCATACGATTTTTAAAAAGAACTTCTGCATATTCTCTATTGCAACCCAGTGCTGGTTTCCCATCTACAGTTTCACTTTTACATAAAACTAAAAAACTATGAATATGTTTGTATGGCAAATTCTTTCTGAAAGGATCTCTAAATAAAGCACAAGGAACTAGTATAATTTCTGAATCATCTCCGGGTGCTTGTCCACAACTAGACCCATCATAATTCCATTTTGGAATATCATCAATACCATTTATATTTTGATAATAAGTTCGTGTCTTACTTCGCAAACTTTGGTCCGCTGCCAACCAAACATATTGAAGCAAATAAACTTCATGTTCTATAGGATTAAATTCAGCCATTATCTATAATTAATATATTTTATTTTTAAATTCTAAAATAAAATGATTTATTATTTAATATACTCCAATAAATCAACCAATCTATGACTATACCCCCATTCATTGTCATACCATGCAACAATTTTAAAAAATGTTTCGTTTAATTCTATACCTGCTTTTTCATCGACTATACAACTATGAGAATCTCCTATAAAATCACTACTAACCAATTCTTTATCACAAACTCTTAATATACCTTTTAGTTCACTTTTTTCAGCCTTTTTCAAACAATTCATAATTTCTTCATATGATGTAGATTTTTCTAAATGAACAGTTAAATCGACTACAGATACATTAGGAGTTGGTACACGAAGTGACATTCCATTTATTTTACCTTCTAAATCTGGAATTACCTTCCCTACACATTTTGCTGCACCAGTTGTACTTGGAATAATATTATTTAAACAACATCGTCCTAATCTTAAGTTTTTTCTTGACTTATTATCGAGTGTATTTTGACTTGATGTTGTTGCATGTATAGTAGACATTAACGCGTTTTTTATTTTAAAATTTTCATGAATAATTTTTGCTAATGGGGCCAAACAGTTTGTAGTACATGAAGCATTTGATACAATAATTTCTCCGTTATATTTTGTATGATTTACTCCCATAACATACATCGGTATATCATTGGATGGACTAGAAATAATAATATTTTTGATTTTTTTTGAATGAAGATGTAAATTTGCTTTTTCAATAGTTTTAAAAACTCCTGTACAATCAATTACATATTCAACATCCGCTTTATCCCAATTAATATTTTCAGGACTACGTTCGTTAAATCTAAACACTTTATTTTTATTTATAGTAATAGATTTTTCATCTCTATATGTAGAGTTGACTAGAAATTTACCATGAGAACTATCATATTGTAAATATTGCAAAAATTGTTGATTTGTCATAGAACAATTTACAGCAACAACCTTTATTTCTTCTCCTTCTAATCGCTTTGCTTCTATAATTCTAAAAACTAAACGACCTATTCTACCAAATCCGTTAATACCTATCCGCATTTTATAATATATATATATATCGATTATAATTTTTTTTAAATAATTATAATAATTAGATAAATTTTTAATTAGAGATATAATTTTTTTTATTTTATATGGAATTAAAAACAGATTATGATTTACATAAGAAAATTCAATTAAAACTAGATTATTTTATCAAAACAAATAAAATTCCTCATATTATATTTTATGGACCAAATGGTTCTGGTAAAAAAACACTTTTATTAAACTTTATAAATAAAATTTATAATAATGATAAATCAAAAATTAATCAATATGCGATGTTTGTAAATTGTGCACATGGTAAAGGTATTAGTTTTATACGAGATGAATTAAAATTTTTTGCAAAAAAAAATATCCATAAAAATACAAGTTTAATTAAAAGTATAATATTATTAAATGCTGATATGCTAACTACAGATGCACAATCAGCACTTAGAAGATGTATAGAAAAATTTAGTCATACAACAAGATTTTTTATTGTTATAGAAAATGAAAACGGTCTTTTAAAACCAATTTTATCAAGATTTTGTAATTTTTATATTGGATTACCAAAAATAGATTCTACGCCAAAAAGTTTATATTGTATAAAAAAAGAAAAGTATACTAATTTAGACTTTTATAATAAACGACAAAATTATCTTAAAAAAAAATTAAATGATAAAAATAATTATAAATCAGTATTAGAATGTAATAATTTAGTAACTTTATTATATAATAAGGGGTATAGTTGTTTAGATATTATTAAATATATTGAGCAAGATAAAAAAAATAAAGAAAAACATAAATTTTTAATTTATTTTGATATAATTCGAACTGAATTTAGAAATGACAAATTATTAATGTTAATAGTTTTAAATTTATATTTTATGCGGAAAAAGATAGATTTAGAAAATATATTAACAATCTAAATGGACGACTATAATGTGAATGTTTTATCTGAGGCAAAAAACGAATATTCATCCAGACTTGTCACAATATTGACACCATTAATAATTGAAGGTATTCGCTCAATATTTAATGAGGCGTGTAAACTTTGCGAAGATAATGACGAGGAAGAAAAATATCTCATGACATTTCAGAACTTTTTATCTAGAGTTCCTAAGTGGAATACCACAATTATTGATGAAGAAAAAAAACGTATTTTACAATCAAGTGGCTGCAGTTATTTAGAAGATCTTATTATATGTGTTCATATTACACAACTTAAGATTTTAACATCTATACGTGTTTCTCAAAAACAAAAAAAAATAAATATTGACATACCTAAGTTGGAAGTATTTATTCATAAATGTTATGTTTATCTTGCTAGAAAATTATACCAAAATGTTTATTTATTTGAAAAAGATTTAATACCATTAGATTTTCAAAAAAACAATAGAGAAATAGAACTTTTGTGTCAGGAATCTATTTTACAAGTTACGAGAGATAGTATGCCTATTGAGAAAATCCTTAGAGCATATATTGATAGAACAGTTGATGAAGAAGTATTGGAAGAAACGATTGAGAAAACTGTTGAGGAAAATGTTGCCAAGAAAATGGAAGATGAACTATCTAAGACAGAAGAAAGTGCGAAAATTGCATCAGATAATACAAATAAAATAACTAAAAATGATGTTGAAATGAATACTATTGAAAAACCTGAATTAAATAAAAATAAAGTAGAAGAACCAGAAAAATCTGAAAAACAAGATGCAAAATCTAATAATAATGAAAAACAAGCACAAAATATTAACTTAATTATTGAAACACCAAAATCAGAATTAAATAAAAAAGAAGATGTTAAAAATACAGTAAAGGAAACGGTAGATACATTAGTAAATTCTGTAAGTGCTGCCACAACTGTAAATAAAGAAACAACATCTGAACCCTCATCGCGACTTTCATTTAATGATAGAGATTCTGTACTAGATATGGAAACAAACAAAAGTAAAGAAATAAGTGCTCCAAAAACAATCAAAAGACTTGAAAAAATAAGTAAAGAACAAAATGAAAAAAGAAAATTAGAAGAGGCGGAGGAAGATGATGATGATGATGAAAAACTCCAAATAATGGATAATACATCTATTAAACTAGATACTTTAGACATTCATAGTTTAGATAAAGAGGTGAAATTAGAACCAAATATTATCCTTGATAGTATTGAAGTATTAACCTAATAAATGCGTTGAATATCTTATATTATTTTTATAAATAATATAAAATGTCAAGTTCTATATTTTTAACAGCCATTGCCGTTTCTCTTGCCTATTTAGTTTTTCGCTTTATAGAAATGAGACTTAT
>Ga0206682_10003770_pt1 | contig 12721 bp, 2 predicted proteins | sample M240m12015metaG_FD_155444 | JGI IMG/M metagenome (GOLD analysis project Ga0206682, IMG submission 155444) | Ammonia-oxidizing marine archaeal communities from Monterey Bay, California, United States - M2 40m 12015 | ecosystem: Environmental > Aquatic > Marine > Intertidal zone | place: USA... | reverse complement strand
CAGCCTTCATTTAAAACGATGTCTTGTCTTAAAATATTGGTCGCTTCGAAGTGAGCAAGCTCTGTAAAAGAACCAATCACGAAACTAGGTTGGAAATCATGTAGATCTTGGCCATTAATTGTCACTCGAGTTTGGAATTTACCTGCGCTGGCATCCCATAGTCTAAAGCTCACTTCTTCGCCGTTTACTTGATCTCCGTATACCGAAAGGAAAATGATATAGCTGTCGTATTCCTCTATATAAATTGGACTAGCTGCTCCTCTTAATTCCTCACCTACATAAGCAAACAATAGGTCCATCTCATCTCTAGATCGAATTCCTTCTACGGTTACCTTCCCTACAAAGTTCATTACATATTCATAGTCTTGTGGATCAACAGAATATTCAGGTTGTACCATTTCAACATTTAGATTGAACTCCATTCGCTCTGCATAGTTATTGTTTCCAACCAGTAATATGTCTTCCTTGTAGTCGCCAATAAACAGATCTTCATTTACAACAAACTCAATTTGAGTAAATGAATTTGGATCTAACAATCCTTCGCTAGGATAAGCATTTAACCAAGGTGGTAAATTACTGATTTGGAAATTCTCTACCGTACCCCCTTGATTGATTATGTGGGTTGTGAACGAAAGAGACTCACTAAGTAATTTTTCCATTTCTATAAACTCATTGTCCCAAATCAATTGATTTTTGTCTATGTAAGTGCTCCATGAAATAGGAGATTCAATCAGGTTTCCAGATAAATCTCTAACTTTTTGAAGTGTAAAATCGATTGAAGTGTTTTCAATTCTACTTAAAGACTCCGTTAAATTAATAGCGATTTGATCTCCATTGGAAACATCGTGAAAAGAAACCGAGGTTTTAAGTTCTGAAGCTCTAATTAAAGGAACATCTAATTCGGAGTAAACAAATATAGCCGCAGTTTCTTTAACCTCATTAAAATCTGTAGACTGTTCTAGCCCTAACTTATCGGATATATTACTGTGCATTTCAGACAAAACTCGGTCGTGAGACTTGGCAATATTCCAAATTCTTAGCTCGTCAATTAATCCGTTATAATGGTTTGTGTATTCAACAGAAGCTGCTTCTGTATCCAAAACTCTTCGATGACCTAAGTAGGTCGAAGAAGATGTAATACCACCCACAAATTCTGAGTCTGTTTGGTCAACCTCTACTCCATCTAAATATAGTTTGGTGTTTGAACGCGCGTTTTTAACCATGGCCATATGATGCCATTCACCATCATTGTATGATGTGTTGGAATGTAAAACGGGTGCATCTATGGTATCCCCTTGAAATATCTCTATTGCTCCAGCGTTTACATCAAACGACCAGGTTTCAAAATTAGCTCCTTGATCCCAAGACCCCAAAGTAAAAAGGGTTTGATTGTCTGAAACAGCCGTGTTAAACCAAACTTCGATTGTGAAGTCGCTCCCGTTTACAATGGCGAGTGTGGAAGAATCTTGAAGCGCCGAGAAGTCTTCTATTAAGGCTGGATTGTAATCCAAACTCAAGGCTTTGTTTTCACTTTCTACAGCCCACTGTGCTGTTGTTTGTGCATGTCTATACCTGGCCTTGTCTTTAGGATTTGACCTAAGCTCATCCATTGGCCAATATCCAACTAAATTGGCTTCTTTTCCAGACAAATTAATAGAACGGTTTGCTTGTATATCGCCTGCAACTTTACTCCATACTCTTAAATCGTGCATAGCACCTTGGTAATGAGCGCCAACAATAATAGGTCCATCGCCTACATAATTCATATTAAAGGAATAACTCGGTGTGGCAACAGAGCCAGTTCCATCTAAGAAAATTACTTCATGATTTTCGGCATCGTAAGCAAGAGCTAAGTGCGTGAATCCAGTACTCGGTAATACGATTGAATGGTTAACCGTCTGACTTTGTGATGGATCGGTAGGATGAATGTAGTCAAACTGTAATTTAGGATCCGTATCGAAATCAACTACACTCATTTTAATCACTTCCGAATCGGTTCCATTTGATTGTTCAAATAAAACACCATTAGACTCTGGCTTTAGCCACATTTCTACAGTAAAAGACTGGTTTAAATAAACTCCTGAAGGGATGTTTAAACTATCGTCTGAGCCGAAATAAAGGTAGCTATCGTGTGTATGAGCTGTCCTGTTTTTTCGCGTCATAACTTCAATATATGTTTGAGCGGATGAAGTATTAAAGGCAATTTCATTGATTGACTCATTGAAGGTTACGATCACATCATCATTCGGGTTTAGTATGCCATCTATAGGCTGAATAGAACCAAACAATTCAGGTTGGATTCGATCTGAAAACACATCGTGAGTTAAACTTTGAACAGCGATTTCTTCTTGCTGGCTGGTGGTTTGTGAAGTATAAAAACCACAATTTGATTTTGCACGGATTTTATAATTCCCATCTTTTGGCACCATCGGCACCTCCCAAAGAACATTTGTACTTGACATTCTCAAAGAAAGCATCTCATTATCTGAAACGGCTTCTTCCGAACTTAAGTACGTTGTTTTTAAGCGACTGATCTCTTCTTGAATATACTCAGTAGTATCGCCCTCAAAGGTCTTCCAGGCTAACCAATCTTCATGTACGTTAAATTCTGTAACATCGTATATGGCGCAATTACTTCCTCTACAATCTTCTTTTGGTTCTAAATTGTTGAACAAGTTTGTTGTAATAGCAGCAGACAAATTAAAGTCCGAGTGCAGTAGGTTATACAAATCTAAAGGACTAAAGGTTTTGTAATTCTCTAGTTTATTGATTACGTAATGTGGATTAACCACATTTGACTGAGGCTCGATAGGTGACCAAGGTTCGTTTTCAAATTTATAATCAAAGTATACATCTCTTAAGCTATAGTAGTTGATGTTGTAGTCCTGTAATTTAAGAGTAAGCAAGTTTGTATCGGCAATATTCACTAGCCAATCGTCATCCGTATCTTTAATTACAATGTCTGTACAAGTTGGTAAGAAATAAGCACTGAAAGAGATCGTATCGGCAATTTCGTACTCATCTGAGGTACCAAATTCATACTGACAAGCAGGGTAAATAACGAGTTTAAGGTTTTCGTAGTTTAAAGAATCTGGACCTTTGTTTACCGTAAGTGTTTTGTTTACTGAACCTCCAGCTGGAACCGCAAAATCTCTATTTGGCTTAATACCATCAATTTTTATAATAGCTCCATGTGGATTCGAAGCTTCAATAACACGAAGATTAAAGATTCGGTCCGAGTTGTTTTCTGATGCATTCCCCAGGGTTATATTAAATACTGCTTGTTCATTTTCATTAACATTGTACAAAACTGAAGGAAATACATCTATGATAGGCTTATCTATTTGAGATGTCGTTGCAGATAGCTCATAAGGAACGTCAGAAGCAAACATACTGTTATGTTGAACTAGAAGAGCTTCTCTAACAGCATTATAAACTTCCAATCGCTTCTGATCAAAGACACTTTTAATCGGTAAAGCAGTTGTACGAGAATAATCTACATAAGATGCTTTTTTAACATTAAGCTCATTTTCAGCTAAAGAACCATAGAAGGTAAAATCAAATGTATTTGAGTTCAACATTAACTGACTTGGCATCGCCAAACCTGTTTTCACAAACTCGTCGTAAAACTTTAATTCAAAATACAAATCAAAATCTCTAATATATTTTGCGTTTACTACACTTTCCCAAGGGCAAGAGGTCGCACCAGCTTGAACTTTAAATATAGGCCCGAATCCGTAATTTGATTCGTTTACATCTATAGAGATGATGTCTCCTTGATCGTTGTCTGATAATTTATAGTTTGTAGTCGTTTGCGATTGTCCAGACAAATTTGTGGCAGTCTTAAACTCAAGCGTGAATTTATTGTTGTAGGAGAAATCTGCATTAAATCCAACCACTAATGCATTCCCTGAAAAATCTGCACCTAAATTGTTTACTGAAGATAAATCGTAAGTAATCGAATTCGTATTGGAGTAAGCCCCAACTGATGTATGACTTTGCTCTACTGAAACACCTCCATTAATCGAATGATTTGTTAAGAACTCCGACTCTATTTTATCGAGTTCATTTTGAGCCATAGCTCTTTTCCACAACTTAATTTGCTGGGCATAAAACTGAACCTTATCTCTTGGGATAACAATCGTTTCGGATTCTTCTGGTACATCCAAGGTTAAATCACCTATTAGATTGTTTAAATTTATAAAACCAGGAACTGTAGTGAAATCTTGAACACTCGCAAAATTCATTAACAAATCACTTAATTGCTGTTCGTTAGCGTAAGCATCATTGGTTGGATCATCATCAACGGAAATATCGACAGAAATACCCGCATTAACACCTCCGCTGGAGTAATCTCCAGATGCAGAAGCAGTATTAACACCATCTTCGCTAGAAGAACCTGCGCTCCCTCCCACGGTAGTATTTCCGTTTGAAATAGAACCCGAAGCCTCGCCATCGCCAATAGAGCCATCTGAATCCGAAATATTATCGTAAGCATCAAAGGGGTCGACTGCGAGATCTCCATTTAGGTTGAGATAAGCAGATATTTCGATGTCTAAACCGGTTCCAAATAGAGGTCCTGTATTCACAAAATTTAAATACTGCACAAGCTCTGGCGTTACGCCTCCGTTAATAGAAAAACCAAATCCTGAGGTTTCACTTTCTAGAGAATAAAGTGGGCTATTCCACTCATCGTTATTAATACCCGAATTGGATACACTGTAGCCTATGTAGTAATCAGCATCCTCAAAGTTGGACTGAAACTCTTGGTATGTTGAACCTAATATTGCGGTTAGTGTATTTACATCGTAATTTGTTAGAACCGGTAATTCATAATATTCTTCAGAACTAGTCTCTGGGATAGTGTAGTAATTTCTGATGGATTGATCTTCATAAGAATCAAAACAGGTAGAATTACTTGGCTCACCGAAACACTCATGATCTGTAGGTAATAGATCTGTATCAACCGTGTATTCTCCAAATAAATACGTATTCTTAATTAAAGCCAATTTGGTAAGTAAATAATTCTGAATATAATTATTTGAATAAGCAAATTTAGTTGTTACCCCTGGTTTGATACTAACTTCTCTTTGCGTACCTATTTGATAAGAAGCAACCTCTTCAATATCATGAATAATATAGGTCTTTCCATTTGAGGAATAGGTAGAGTCTGAAATAATAGATTCTGAACTAGAAACGGGAAAGGAAGAAAGCTCATACAAAGCCGAGGCTTCTAAAATAGAAATAACTGTATCGTTGGTTTCATTATCAATTTCATATTGCTTTCTGACTGTTTTGTTTTGCTTTATTAAGGGGTAATCTAAACAATCAAATACACCTCCACCTAAAGCACAATTATGTGAAGATAAAAACTGAAGCTTTTTTGAAGTTCCAAAGTTTAAGTTTTTAGATTCTCCAATGTAAAGATCTCCTTTTGCACCAACTTCCCAATCGGCACTGTTGGTCGATATCGTGTGGTTGAAGGTTTCACTAATGGTTATTATATTTTCTGAAGAATTTGTTAGAGTTGCTGAATTTGACATTCCTATAGTAGCAAAAGCTTTTGCAGACCATTTTACTGAATTTGAAACCGCTGCCACGGGAGACCCCACGATTACACCAAGTCCATTTTCTGATTGAAGCCCAATTCCTGCTTTAAAGTTCCAATCCTTACTATAGCCATTCACATTAGTTACAGCAGAAGTTCTGCTTATGGTAGAGCCTTCCGTAATAGAAGAATAAGAACCATCTCCATTTGGATCTCTCAAAATCATATCAACCGTTTGAGGACCAAAAGTGAAAAAGTCGTTTCCATAAGACTCGTCTCCAAAAACGTATACATCTCCTCTGGTTGAGGCGTTTTGGCCTGCGGAAAGTTTTGGCCATTGCGCATTTACTGACCCGTCTTGGTATTGGATAATAAACTTTCTAAGATAACCTTGTTCTTTCCCAAAAACAAAAGGATCATCTGGAGTAAACTCATAATCAATACTTCCGTTTAAATCGTCTAAACTCATCATCGAATTCGAACTTTTCATCATGGTATTAAAGATGCTAATATCTCCTTGCTGTAAAGGATTTAGGTATTGCGTTGTATTGTAAACTGATGCGCCATTTTGGTCTTTGTACATATAACTGTTATGGTTATGTGCTAATAAAATAGACCCATAGTTCGTGTATACTTCACTTACCTCTATATTGTACCTATATGCTCCGTTTAAGAATTTTTCTTCAAAAACTGGCATCCCCAAAAAGTAGCCTGTGTTATCGAATGTAGTAATGGAATAACCCTCTTCTATTTCAATAGATTCTTCTCCAATAAAAGAGGTCCAAAAGTCGTTTCCAGAAATATTTTGGCTGACCAAAATACTTGGGTTATTTCTATAAACAAGGTCAAACCTTTTATTAAATGTTACCGGCTGAGTGCCATAGCTTCCATATACTGAGCTTGTTAGTTCTTCTACAAAATCACCATTTGCATCGTTTTCTCCAATCACCTTCATATCAATGGTAGGGAAAAGTTGTTGTTGATTTCTGTAGTGATTTTCTACATCGTAATTGGACGAGATCCAAGAGGCACTATTTACTTTGTGTATAATTGGTAATAATTTAGCATGATACTCTCCTGTTAAAACATTGGTCTGAACTGAAACTAAATACCCTTCGTAATCTAATACAGAGGCATCATTTGGCATTAAATCAAAACCAACAGATCCAATAGTATTTGCAGGCAAGTTAAAACCAATTGCAATGTCCTCTATTGATTGATTGTTGTAGGTTTGTCCTCCAGTTATTCTTCCTCTAAGTTCTTTATACGTATTGCAACTAAAATTGGGTAAGTTTTGTTCCGAATTAAAACTAAACTCTTGACAATACCTATTATCGTCATCACCCTCTAAATCTCCGTAATAAAAAGTATGTCCATTTTTCTCAAAACTAATGCATTGCTCTCCAATAGGAATTGACATTGTAAAATATCCGTCGGCATTGGTTTTAACTTCACCGTCCTCATTTTGGACTCGTTTACCTCCTACTTTCACAAACACATCTTCAACTCCAATTTGGAATTCCGTTTTGTCAATTAAATTCACGTCTGAATTTTCTTCAGTAACATCAAAAAACACATTTCCTTGAACAGTTATGGAGGTTAAATCGTTAAAATTTAGTGACGTAATTAAATTGGTTTGATCTCCAATAAATCCAGTAGATTGAGCAGGCAAGAATTCGTGAATAACAGAGTAGGTTTCATTTAAGATGGTAAATGGCGTAATTGAAAAATTATTTCCATCGTTAATGTATCTAATATCGGTAACATCGTACATTCCACTAGAAGTAGACGAACCTAAATGCAACAACTCAGTATTGTAGGTGTCGTTGTAAAAGTGATTGGCATGGTTCGGTATTGAAAAAGTATCTAAAGACAAGGAGTTTAATTCCATATGATTCCTGTTGAAAACATCGATGATACTGGAAGAAATATCATAAGAAAATTCTCCCAGACCTTCATCTGCAGCAATAAAAAATATGAGGTCGTCATCTGACGAACTTAAAAATTTAAAATAATTAGATTGAATCTCCTCATCCGAAAGAGCTCTCTTCCAAAGAACCATTTCGTCCATTAGTCCATCAAAAGACGAATTAACATTTAAATCTCTATCAACACCAAAGATGAAATCATCAAAGATACTTGGTGTAAATTGAGAGGTATAGGTATTCATTAATGAACCGTTGATGTATAGCTTAACCTGTTTTTCTTCCTCCAACGTAGTAAATGTAAGCGTAACATTATTCCAACTATTCTCTTCTGGTTTTAAATTATAGGCTGGGTATGTTTCGTTTACTGAACCTGAGTATTCACTGTATCCAATTGTATTTCCCTCTAGGTACAAACTCATGTTATACAAAGTAGACTTTCTAGAAAACAACACACCCTGTTGATCGGTCATTGACTTCATCCAAAATGTTACAGTAAAAGCATCAAGGTCTGAGGTACTTTTAATAGGTTGTCTTACAATACCATAGTTCGAAGCCAAATTTAAAGACCTATTGGTTGTTTGATCTTCGTTTATTATAGGCTCTACTTTTACGTATACATCCGATACTGGATTTGAGGTTTGGTTATAGGTAATCCTCCCCGTAACTCTACCAACGGGTCTTCTGTAACCTACTTGATGAGAAGATACTACATTTGCTTGTACTCCTGGGGCTTCAGGTGAAGAGGTTGCACAATTTCCAATATGAGCTTGAACTCTGTATTCGTACAACAGATTTGCTTCAGCATAGGTATCTTCAAAATACTTTTCCCCTGTGGTTACAGAACCAAGTTGAATCCAAGCATTCTCTTCATCAGAACCATACTGTCTGCGCTCGATAGAATAATGATCAATCACACCAGAACTATTGTTGTTCCAAATAAGATGCACTTTATCCGCAAACTCCCCCTTTGAAGACTTTAAATCTAATAACGGGTTCCCTAATTCAAATACATCTTCAGTTAAGGTTGGGGTAACGTCCATACTATCTCCCTTAACCTCATGATAGAATGGAGAGTCTTCTAAACTAACATTTCCGCAATTATACGATTGTATTTGATAGGTATACTCATTACAGAGTACGGTACTTGCTCCAGTAAAACTAGTCGCTGTACCAGGCTTGTCTTGAAAGATCAAGTCGCCACCCTCAACAATCAAATCTTGAAGATTCGCTTTTGTTAAGACTACAGAATCAAGTTCCACGGCAGCCGAATAGGTTGTGGTTTCTGTAGGAGCAGAATTGATGGCTTGGTTGATTGGAGTTCTAGCGGTACGGTATATTTTTATACGATCTATATCGTCTACCTCTTTTACATTCGTAAACCGAAGGGTAACATAATCATCAAAATTAGCAGAAGATATATCTACTCTAGTAGGTCTTGGTTTTCTGTTTCCAGTAATTACTCTTGGTTTGAATGACCTAAATACCTTTCCATCTGTCCGAGTTGCTTTGATTACTCCATACACTGTTTTTTCAAATACAGAGTCTACTAAAGGGAGTGTAATATTATCTATGTTTGTCACATTCCCGGCGATTACTATTGGTTCTTGGGTTCCTGGTTCAAAAAGTGTGTCTGTAAGCTCACTATTTTCATAAAATAAAACACGCTGAGAAAGTCCTTGAGTACCATAAAAATCGGCACTATTAAAGGAAAGAATATGATCTTGATTGTCGTATTCATAATCTTCGTTACCAAACTTAATCTCCTCATTAATAGAACTTTGAACTCCATTAATTTCGAACCCATCACATAAAGGCGTTGGTGTATCAAAATTCAATTGAGTATTGTCATTAAAAAAAGAAATTCCAGCACCCGTACTCATCGAATGCTGGACGAATATTGAATCTATAAATTGATTCACAACTTCTGTTTTGATGCTGTATAGATAGGTTTCCTCTGGATCGGCAGTATGATCAGTAAACTGCCCTACGAATCCTACTTCTGATAAGTCTGCGTCTAGGGAATTTACTTCATCATTTGGATCAACTACTCCATTGGTAACATTTTGACCCTCGTTAAGTGTATAGTTTATAAATGGTTCTCCATGTTCAAACTTATAAACCGTCCTCCAACTATTGATGTCTGAATCTGGATCGTCTGTTCTTTTTACAGTATATGACACGTTTTCTGTGCTTACACCCGTAAGATGGCTCCATTTTAATTTTACATTTCCATCTTCCTGATTAAGTGCAATAATTCGATCAATTGGAATTAGATCAGTTGTTGAAATCGTATTTGGGTTAAACTCCCTTTGCATAGCACAACCTCTCCCAAGTTCTCGGTAATACAAAGTATAATCAAAAGTAAAAGAGGGACCTAAATCTACCGTATTTTCAGGAGTGAGGATGGGTAAAGAAAATTCATCTGACCATGGACCTAATGCAACCCCATGCTCAAGGTTGTCTCCGTATATCTCTTCACTAACGGCATGCCATGAACCAACATTATCAGTTGATGCACAACTAGATAATGAACCCTCACCAATTAAAGTAACTGTATTATCTGTAGTGACACTTTCTAATTCAACGGCTACTGAATTCCCATAATTAACACTTATTGCTGCATTAACATAGTTATGGCCATACCCATCATTTCCCACCCTAAATTGAGTGAAACCATCTGATGAAAATGATAAAGGAAAAGAAGTCCAGTCATAACTACCATACTGAGTATTTCCTACAGAAAAATTGGTCGTGTTTGTGAAAGTGTGACCTGGACTTCCCCAAATATAAAAATCACCTCCATTCCAAGCTACCCAATCATCATTTACTTCATCGTATGTATTGACTTCGACTAAATTTTGCCAGCCCTGATAACTACCCTGATGAGGTGCATCTCCCCAAGGCGATGGAACAGGTTCAGGAATAGCAATAGTTACCCATGCAAAATTATTATTATTGTATTCAAGATTGTTATAAACTAAATCAGACAATTCAGATTCACACATACCTACTACACAAGGTTCATCCGTCGTAAGTTTAGTCGTAAATCTAATAGCACTTAAAGAACTAGAATTGTCAGCACCATTCTTATAGATTAAGCCTATGTTGTAATTGGTTCCCCCGGGTAACCATTCTATAAACTCATCAGGACCAATATTTTGTTCATATTTCGCATTTTGAGCAAAAGAATTGAGAGATAGAAATACGGAAAAGGCTATAAACAGAAATAATTTGTTAAAAAAAGATACATTCATAATCGAGGGAGGTTTATGTTTAACGCAAAAAATTTATTGAAAAATGATTTAAAAAAAAGTGGTCTGCAAAAATTATTAAAAACGCCGAAATTTTATTTATCATTTTATAAGAGTGGTGTTTGTGAATAAATATGGTGAAGAAAAAATTAAATCAACCAAGTAAAAAATGGCTGTGGAAGATCATTTCCAATCATGAATTTATTCGTGTAACTAAAGTCATTCATTGTTCTATCTAACGCTGCCAAAGATAGATAAGTGATGACCGTAAAAAACTTAAATACAAGTGATTTCATCATAATTGAAAATTAAATTTACGGATGTAAAAGTATCTATTCAATTAATCTTGGACGTTGATCAGGGTTAAGAAGCGTAATTTATTTGCTTGTGAGTCGTTTGCGAATTCGACTTAAAGCTTCTGGTGTTATTCCTAAATATGAAGCAATCATATATTGAGGAATATTTTGAATAACATTAGACCTATTCTCAATTAAATTTAGGTACCGCTCTTCTGGAGATTTTAGAAGAAGGTCCTCATATTTTTCAGAAACAAGCATAAATAAATGTTCCGTAAACATTCTACCTAATTGTTGAAATTTAGAATCTTTTTGATAGAGTTGAGAAAGTTTATCCTTGTGTATTAATGTAATGGATGTGTTCTCTAATGCTTCAATATAAGCTTTGGACTTTTCATTTGTAAGAAAACTAGTATAACTGGAAATAAAATCATTATCGAAAAAAAAACCACGGATGTATTTTTTTCCGTCAACAAGATAGTAGTAGCTCAATAATCCTTCATCAATGAAGGAAACATAGTTACAATATTCGCCTTCTTCAATTAAGAAATCTCCCTTTTCAATTTTTTTTTCAATAAAGTCTTTAGAGATCACTAACCATTCACTATCAGTAAATTTGATAAGGTTAGAAATTGCATTTCTTATATTTTTTTCCAAATTCTATTTTTAAGGTAAAAATCGTCAACAAGAGAATGCTTAAAATTAGTCAATTTAAGTAGCTCTTTTTCAAACGAAGTTAATTTTTGTTTGAAAAATAAAACAAAGAGTTTTGGCACCTAAAAAATTTAAGATTCATTAATTAATAGATACCACAATATCATTGCTGTTAAACTTAATTGTTTACGCTTTATAAATCTCTGTATTTTAACAGATTTAAATTAAATAAGTATTATAAAAACCGGTAAAAGAAGCCTCCAATAAAACAAAAAGAGATCAATATTGGCGTGGGTCAGAATAGGTTCAACTTTGGGGATTTAAAAATAAGTAGAAATTATGATACCTAAGCTCGCTAGATTTTAAAATAGTATAGCATTTTTATAGCCATTTAAATAGACTCAAATTTCCAAAATTTATCTTGAGGTAAGGGTGCCGAGTACGTTATTTTCGAATCTCCCAAAGAAGTTGGAAAGGTAATTTTACATGCATGTAAACAGATGGATAATCTTTTGTACTCATCATCAGCTCCATATTTTACATCTCCGAGAATAGGGCTTCCTATATGCGCCAACTGTACTCTTATTTGATGGAATCTTCCCGATTTTGGTTTCACTTCAAGTAGGTATCCAAAATTATTTTGATCAATTAATTTATAGGATAGAATACTCTCTTTGGCCTCATTTGATTGACTGAGCTGTACTTCGGCTTTTTTTTCAGCGTTGTTCTTTTTTAAATAATTAATGAGCACACCACTATTTTTTGGTGGTTTATTTTTTACGATGGCTAAGTATGTTTTCTGAACTTTTCTGTTGTAAAATAAACGGTTAAAAGCAACCAAATTACTTTTGTTTTTAGCGAAAATAAGCACGCCACTTGTAACCCTGTCTAACCTATGTATTACGCCAATAAAAGGTTTTGGTTTTGATTTTAAAAGATGTGCTAATGTTAAACTCTCTGTGGTTATTGGCTCATACGAGCTAAGTTCACTTATACGTCCTGCTGTTTTATTTACAACAATGTAATCCTTGTTTTCATGTATAA
>Ga0206682_10003767_pt1 | contig 12727 bp, 23 predicted proteins | sample M240m12015metaG_FD_155444 | JGI IMG/M metagenome (GOLD analysis project Ga0206682, IMG submission 155444) | Ammonia-oxidizing marine archaeal communities from Monterey Bay, California, United States - M2 40m 12015 | ecosystem: Environmental > Aquatic > Marine > Intertidal zone | place: USA... | reverse complement strand
TGGTAAGCACTTGCTACTCCGTTAAAACTCACCCCCTTTCACTTTATTGTGATTGGGGGTTTTTAATCGAAACAATAAGGAACAATTATGTCTAAAGTAAATGAAAAAGAGTTAGAACGTTTGTTATCTACTTATGAATGTTTGTTAGTATCCTCAATCCCACCTGAAGCTATTGAGCATCAAATATCTCTCCTTTCTATTCTTCAAGATGAAGAGATTATCGCTGATTGGAAAGTTTGTGCAAGTGATAATGAAGGTGATTTTGATGTAGTAGTATTCGGATGGGGTGAACCTAGAATAGGAGAAGATGAAGATGAGTAATACACCTAATGCTTTAGAAAACATGAAAGACCACGAGCGCTATGAATTCTTTGTTAACGAAGGTATTGCATTCCACTTATTTGTAGATGAAGTAGAAGACAAGTACCAAGATGAGTATGCTCAAGTATGTATTGCTGAAGAGCGTATTGATCTGTTAATGTCATAAGGAGCTACAAAATGGTGATAATTTCTATTGGAGATATTGATTTAGGTAATAATTTTACTTACGATCACTTTATAAACGCATTATCAGAAAAAGCTATAGACAGAATCTACAGTAAAGAATGGGATTTAGAAAGTAATATTCGTATTGTAGGTAAAGGTAACTATAGCAAAGTATGCTTAAATACTTGCGGCTCTGATTTATCGGATTATCTAAGGAGTTGAAATGACAACACTCAGTAACAAGGCCCTTAATGTAATTAAGTGGTTTGCTACGGGTTTAATTATTATAGGTGCAGTAGTAGCCGCTGGTGGTTACAACCCGTACAACTACCTATGGAGCGCTGTTGGGTCGGCGTTCTGGTTTTATGTAGGTGTACAAACAGAGGACAAACCTCTAATGACCCTTAATGCTTTTATGGCGGCACTTGCTGTAATGGCTTATTTTGCCAATGGAGGCACAATATGAAAAGAGATTATACATACCTCGCAGGTTCAATGGAAGATGTTAGCGTAGAAGAAATGAAGGGGTGGAGAGATACCGCTACTGAGTTCCTTGCTATAAATGATGTTGAAACCTTAGACCCTACTCGCCGTGTATCTTTTCACGATCAAGTAGGTGAATTCCTTGAAGACGAAGTGCGCTCTATGAATATCTCAAAGCGCATCTTTAAGCAAGACCTTCAAGATATCGCTCAATCAACAATTGTATTAGCTGATGTAAGACGTTCATCAGGTAGAGGTACAGGTACCAGTATGGAACTTATGTATGCTCACATGAAGAACAAAATCATCATTATGGTTGCTGATAAAGACGATAAGCCACACCCCTTCTTAGAGTCAATTTACACTGAGAAGTTTTATAACCTAGAAGATGCACTCGAAGCAATTGCATCCTACTACTCATAAGGAGTTAACTATGCCCTATATAGCTAAAGAAGACCGCAAAGAATTTGAGTTCTTTGAAAAAGAAGTTGAAGCAAGTCCACCTAAAACAGCAGGTGAGTTGCAGTATATGATTGCTATTCTTATCCGTGAAATGTTTAACAACACAGATAAGCGTTATCAGAACTGTAATGACATTATGGGTGCTTTAGCAGGTGCCCAGATGGAGTTTTACCGTAGAACAGTAGCCCCTTACGAAGATGTATGTATTAACAAAAACGGAGATGTGTAATGAAACATGAATCAACTAAATACTCTATTACTGCAAAAATGATTGAAATCATGAGTCCAGAAGACTGCAAAGATGTACTAGAAGATATAGATGCTGCTTTTGAAAGTGAGATGCTAATGCGTCTTACTGCTGATAAAGCAGGAGTGGTCCTTGTAGATTTTTACGAGTATTATGGAAGGGCACCTTTGCATCGTTATGAGCAAGCTGATTATGTTGGAAACCAAGTAGACGGTTACTATCCTCGTGTTTCTAAAGTATGGAGCACAGATGGAAGTACTTCATGTCGTACTATCCCAGAGTTTAACAGCTGGGAAGACGAGTGGAATGAATGGGTCAAATCAACTTATACAGGAGAAGATATGGAAAGTAAGATAGATGTAAGTAAAGGAAAGCTACACGAAGCCGCTCACGGTAACAACACTGTCTTCGTGGAGAATGAAGTATCAACCGTGGACCACTATGTTTCAGGTAACCATTATAACGATGTAGTACCGGGAATGCAGTATATGGAAATGATGCAATATATGCTAGAAGGTAAGTCGGGTGTTGAAGCTCACTTATTCGGTCAGGTATATAAGTATCTAATGCGTGCTGGCAAGAAAGATGACTATGAGCAGGATATTCGTAAAGCTCGTTGGTACACTAATTGCCTAGTTAAATATGTTCAAACAGGTAAAATCGATGTTGAAAACAATGACGGATAATAAAGGAGAAGTAAAAATGAATATGCCAATAGCTTATAGAGTATTAAACCAAGAAATAGTATGTTCTGGTCTTGAATCTCTAATTGCAAACCAAATGAGGGTCGCTTCAGTAACGTGCCCCTCTTTTAACGGAACCTCTAAACCTTTTAAGCTTTTAGAATTTCGTATAGAGCTTGAAAATCCTGAAGAAGAAATAGATGCACAATTCCTAACCCACGTTTGTGGTACAGATGTGTACAACATAGGACCAACAAGTAATGTATTTGAAGGTACTTTAAAGGGTGAGACGTTTATAATCACAATTGAGTAAGGAGTAAAATTATGAAGCTGATATGGGATATTGAAGCCAATGGCTTGTTATCTAAACAGGGAAAGAAACCTGCGGCTGACACTATCTGGATGGTGGTAACTAAAGATATAGAAACTGATAAAGAGTATATCTTCTGTGATCACACTACTAAAGATGGTTCACGACCTTTAAAAGAGGCGTGGAAGCATTTATCACAAGCAAAAGAGTTAATAGGCCACAATATTATCTCCTATGATTTACCTGTGTTAAAGAAGCTTGTCGGCTGGGTTCCAAACCCTAAGACTGTTATTCGCGATACTATGCTAATGTCTCAGATATTAGACTACAATCGCTTTGGCGGTCGTCATGCACTTGCTTTATGGGGTCAGTACCTTGGCCAGAAGAAGCCAGAGCACGAGGATTGGATGAACTACTCAGACGATATGCTACACAGATGTCGTGAAGATGTTGGTATTAACGAAAAAGTTTATCGTTTACTAGCAAGAGAGTTGTCAACAATCTTGTCTGGATTGTCCGATGAGAAGCAGGGTATGTTTAAACGCTCGCTACGAATCGAACATGAGATAGCCACCTTCAGCAGTATGTGTCATGAGGGTGGTTGGGTGTTTGACATTAATTCTGCTAGGAAGCTACAATTCGCTATGCAATGCGAAATGGCAGATATTGAGAAAGAAATTGTTCCTAAATTAAAGATAAGAGTTAAGTGTCTAGAAAGAAGAGACCCAGCTAATAACTCGTTCCGCTTTAAAGAACCTGAGTTCCGAAAAGATGGCGCGTATATGGCTAGAACCTGTGCTCACTTTAAGATTGAGCAAAGCAATGGTAAGACAAGTAAGCGACTGATTGACGGTCCTTATAACAAGGTTGAGTTTGTAGAACCTGATATGTCTAGTATGGATGCTATTAAACTGCATCTAGACGCTATTGGCTGGGAACCTTTAGATTGGAACTGGGAAAAGAAGGGACGGGAATTCACTAAGAAATCCCCTAAACTATGTACTGAGTCATTACTTAAACTAGGAAGAGACGGAGAGTTAATTGACCGTTACACTACTACTAAGTCTAGACTCGGAATCCTAAATGGCTGGATTAATAATCTTAGTTCGGATGGTAGGTTGCGAGGTGACATGTTCACTATTGCTACCCCTACTGGTCGCGCTAGGCACAAGACAGTCGTTAATGTCCCCGGCGCAGATGCCGCTTGGGGTAAGGAAATGCGTAGTTTGTTTGGATGTGAGAAAGGCTACAAGGTTGTCGGTGCTGATAGTGCTGGTAATCAGTTTAGAGCCTTGTGTCACTACATCAAAGATGATGACTTCACTAACGAAGTTATTAACGGAGATGTACACCAGAAGAATGCAGATATCTTAGGCTGTAAACGCTCAACAGCAAAGCCTTGGATTTATGCTTTCTTATTTGGTGCTGGCTTGGAAAAGCTAGGTCTCATTCTCACAGGTGTTCGTAATGCTAAAGCAGGTAAAGAAAGTCGTGCTAAGTTCGCGGCGGCTATTCCCGGCTTTAAGCGTCTTGTAGATCGTCTTAATGAGATTTACCAGATAAGTGAACATCAAAACAAGCGCCCTTCTATCCCTGCGCTAGATGGTCGTAGAATCTATATCGATTCAAGTCACAAAGCCCTCAACTACCTTCTACAATCTGCGGAAGGTATAACCTGTAAGGCCGCTGTATCTTATACAATGGCAAAGTTTAAAGAAGAAAATATAGACGCTAGACCTCTAGTATTTTACCACGATGAACAAGAGTGGGCAGTAAGAGAGGATCAAGCACAAAGAGCCGCTGAGATAATGGCAGAATCATTCAGAGAAGCACCGAAGTGGTTTGGTGTGGAATGTATGGATGGTGATGCTTTGATTGGCGATAACTGGTACGATGTACACTAAGGGGTCTACAATGCTTAATCCTATTAATGTTTTTAAAACTTTTAAAGACTACAATGATTGGTGCGGGTGCAGACCTTCAAACCAAGCGGTAAGGGTGAGCTTTTGTGAGAAGGGTATACCTTTTACAATAGTTCGCCCTCATTCACCCAGTGCTTCACAAGAACTTCTTGACAAAAGAATGAGGAAGGTCTTGATGTCTACTGGTATGGATGCGGAAAACAAGAAAAGGAGTCAACAATTAGAACAAAAGGTAATGGAGATGTTAGGGGATGACAATGAGGTATACCTTATCTTGTCCCCTAACCATGCGTATAAGCGCTGTAGAACAACCGGGCTTGCCGCGTATGAAAATAATTGTTTTAAATTAATTCACAAAGAAAGCAACATCTTAATTACTAATGAAATAATAAAGGCGGCAAAAGATATGCCTCTTAAAGAAGCATGTGTTTTTGTTTCTTGTCTATACGAAATGGGAGTTGAAACAAAATGAATATACTAGGACATATGGAAGCCTCACACGAGGCAATGCGTGAAGTAGACTGGCGATTAAGCAATGCTAACCATTGTACATGGATAGTTGATTGGCGTTTAATCGATGACATTAACTCTTTCTACTCTGCTATTGTGTATGATGAAGATGCTGGCTTTTGTACTTTAATTGGATCTCTTGAGGATGATTATCACATTCGAGATATCTTTCACGGTGTAGAACTCTGGCAATCATACGATGACATTGTACTTGGCGATTTAAGCCCTGAGTTAAAAGAACTGTTCCTTTCTAAATTAACGGAAGAACAGCTAAACGAAATAATAATAAAAGAAATGGGAATCAACTAATTACTAGAAAAGGAAACAAATATGGACTATTATGATCAAAACTTTGTACAAGCAACTGTAGTTAATGCTTACAAGAAAACCTTCTGTGAAATAACTACACTAGTATTGCCTTGTGGTACTTCTCTAATTAACACTCTAGTGTGGCGTAGTGGTGAAGTTTACTTAAATATGACCGAAGAGGATGCTGTATTCTACAAGATGGGTAGTTTAGACTTCACAGATGAGCAGGGTATGTTTGATACTGACCTGCTAGAAGATCTAAACATAGAGTGGGAAATGGCAGGAGCCTTTGATGGTCAGGAATCTGAATGGGAAGTAGTAGAAGAAACTGGCCCTTTTGGTGAGATGGCTTTGCGTTACCATGAAGACAAGTATGAAGAGTCCGAAGCATTACAAGATGAGTACTTTAGTTTCTTAGAGTACATTGAAGAAGCACTAGGTGGTGAAATCGACACCTATAAAATAGAGATACCCGAAGGAATCGAGGTATCTTTTAACACAACAACAATGGCAGACTAGAAAAGGAAACACACATGTACTATGTGTATAACATACAATCTAAGCACCCAGATGATGATGAAGTTAAAACTTACATCGGAATCACTGGCTCAGTAGTTGAGAGAGCCAAATCACACCGTTCATCTTTTAGATACAAAGAAGCTGAATGGATTAACTGCGAGGTCGTCTTTGAAACCCCTAGCATTTCAGAAGCACTCAAGAAGGAATATGAGTTGATTGATGAAGCGTTAGGCGGTGTCCTTAAAGATGGCAATCGCGAAAACTTTGAGGGTTCATGCCTGAACCGCTCAACTGTCGCCTCCTTTCCCCTAGGAGATGGTATGCACCTGTGCTATTCAGCCAAGCGACAATTTTACGTCAAATAATTAACCGCAAAGGATAAAATAATGAATTTTCTTAACCAAATCCATACCTTAATTCTATCTACACTTAGTAAATTAAAAGGTTTCTTTAAATATATTACTCCTATTCTTAAGAGTGTTTTTGAAGAAAGAATGACTAAAGAAATTATAGGAGGCCTACTCTTAGGTCTTACTATAGCTTACTTTGTACCTTTTATTAGCTATAGTGCTGGTTGTACTTTAGGGTTTATCTTTGGTTTTTATAAATTCATAGTTAAGTGAGATAACTGTGAGGAGGTAACTCAGTACGAGACCTCCTTAATTTTATATTATGAAACAAGGAAAAGAAATGAACAATAAAATTGAAGTTGAAGATATGATGTCACACGTAACAGGATACAGAACTGACTTAATCCTAGATGTTGTTGTTACCTCTGAAATAGGCTACCATGTAGATATTCCTAATTATGTTTTAGAACAAGGTATAAGGAAAGTCGAAAAGGTAGAAGACCAACTAATCGTAGAAACAGAAGAGGCTAATAGGTACACCTACCCTCTTCACTGTATCTATACTTCCGAACAGCCCCATATAGAACTTATGGGGTTAGTAAATAAGCACGGAGATGTAATCTATGAAGATTGAAGTACCAGTAGAAGCTTATGTCAGTGAATCACAATTGCTTGAGATATACGACATTATAACCTTGTATCAAGATTGGATGTGTGAAGCTGGGTATGCTTTTGAGTCGTGGAAGTTACCTACTATGCCTAAACAAGAGCGAATTAAATACGGCAAGGTACTATACACCGACATAATAGTTGCAACCAAAGAAACTGAATTATCTCTAAAAGCAATACCACCTTATAAAGACCTAATACTATCTCTTATGAAAAACGGTATAGGTTTGAGCTTTATGGTTAATTCAGATAAATACGCCACCCCTTTTTATATAACTACAGATGGTAATTTATTTCCGACCTTAAACTCTACTGAGGTATCTCAGTGGACACTAACAGGTAACAACTATGTTAGTGAGGGGAAAGAGATAACCACCGCTATCTTAGGCTCAATGAGAGACGGTAAGGGGTTCCACGAAGCATTTGAGCTTCATAAAATATACAAGGAAATGAATTTATGTCAATGAATGCCCTTGATCGATATCAAGCAACTGCGGGGAAATATGCAACCGCACACAATGACCTAGACACCCTGTACATCGGGTTGTCTGCGGAGGTAGGTGAGTTAATGTCTGAGCGTATGATGGACAAAAGAACTGACCGTGAAAACTCAGAAGTGTACAATAAGGCTTCTGAGCTAGGCGATATACTTTGGTATGTTGCTACTATAGCTAAAGCAGAAGGTTACGATTTGAGCCACATCGCTCATATAAACGAAGTAAAACTAATCAAAAGAAAACAAGGAGAAAAAGATGACACCTGAAAGACTTAACTCTTTACTTAAAAATAACAACCGTGATTCACTACTACGTTTAACGCAGAAGCACCAAGCAACTGGTCTTTCTAAATTAAACAAGCGTGAGTTAGCTACTATTATTGTTAACGCTGAAAAAGAAGCGAACGATAAAGCTGTAGCTGAAAAGTATTTAAATGAAACCCTTGTTGACACCGATGAACCCGTGATCTCTTGTGAAACTAAATTGTATTACAAGATAGAAGACTTCCTGCAGTCTGTTGTAGACCGCATTAAACGACTAGTAGGTATGTTTTAATGGGAGAGATTCAAAAGTACGGAATTTGTACCTTTTGTAATGTACATCATCACGGTGTTTGTGATACTGAAATAGAAGCTAAACGAAAAGAGGAAGAAGAAAATGTTACTGATAGTTGATGGTGACCCTGTAGTATTTCGTTCTAGTTGGAATCGCAATAGCTTAGAAGAAACGCGAGAGCGCTATGAAGAGATGATTGACGATATTGCTGGACGATGTTTTGCAGATGAAATAAAAGTAGCTGTATGGGGTGATAATAACTTTCGCCTAGATTTTTATAACGATTATAAGAACACCCCTAATCGTATTAAATCTAAAGAGCGTAACTTGTACTTCATGGATATGCGACACGAGTTAGTTGCTGACGGTAAAGTAACCCCTGCAGATGGAATGGAAGCGGATGACTTAGTACGTATCTGGGCAGAGGAAGCTCGTGCTGAAGGTAAGGACTTTGTTATTGCTTCAATCGATAAAGACCTTTTGTGCATTGAAGGTGCTCACTACCTAATTCATCGTGATGAGTTTAAACATATGGATAAAGAAACCGCAGATGAACACTACTGGACTCAAGTATTAACCGGAGACAGTGTAGACAACATCCAAGGTATCAGAGGTATTGGCCCTAAGAAGGCTCAGAAGATTTTAGCTGGTGCTAAATTCGGTGAGCGTAAGCAACGAGTTATTGATGCTTACTATGAGCACTATGGTTCTAACTGGAAGGAGAAGATGGTTCACTGCGGTACCTTAGTTCATATTATGCCCACTAGAGACGGTGTCTTTTCCTTGGATGAAAAGGATGCCCCTACGGAGGTTTTAGATGGCGAAGAAAGCAGTTAAAAAGAAAGTAACACCGAAGAAGAAAGTACCTAAGTATGTAGCAAAGAAGACAATGTTACAAGAGTCTATTGGTCATTGGTATTACAATGGCAACATGGAAATATCTAATAAGTTCGGCTTTTTATATTTAATGATAAACCGAACAGAAGGTATGGCATACATAGGTAAGCGTCAGTTTTGGAAATACAAGAAAGGAAGTATGACTAAAACAGGGGCTAATACTTGGCGACTTTATAAGTCGTCCTCTTCACACATAGAGGAGTGCATTAAAGAAGGCGATGAGTTTTCTTATCACATGTTAGGTGTATTTGAAACAAGAGCGTGGTTGTCTTATGGAGAAGCTTATTTACAAATGGCTTTAGACACTTTAACTGCTCGCGATGAAAAGGGTAACCGTTTATGGTATAATAACCAAGTTGCCCCTGTCAAGTACATTCCGAAGCGAAGTGATATAGAGTTAAAAACTTTAGAAGACGCTTTTAATAGCGCACATAAATTAACTTCATTAATTGGAAAATAGTATGGCTAAAACTAAAGGTACCTTTCTAGGTCACGCTGAATGCGCGGCTTGTGGGTCTGAAGATAATGTGGCTGTGTATGATAGCGGCCCTTTAACCTGTATGGGTTGTGGTGCAAAACACCCTAATCCATATGATAACCCGTCCGAAGATACCGAGTTTAAGCTAGTCGAAAAGAAGCAATCCGCGTTTGTAGATGTATCCGCTGTTGATGGATACAGCACTCGTGGATTTAAGGAAAGAGGCATACCTAAAGACATTTGTGATTACTTCCAAGTAAGATCAGGTGTTGATTCAAGTAACAATATTATTGAACACTATTATCCTTATGGTGTAGACGATATTACAGGTTACAAGGTACGTACTCTACCTAAAGACTTCCGAGCGGCTGGTACACTCGAAGGTTTATTCGGTCAACGTAATTTTAACGGAGGTAAGCGGTTAGTAGTCACCGAGGGTGAGCTAGATGCAATGGCAGTTGCCTACGCCTCAATGAAGAAGTATGGTAAAATTTATCCTGTAGTATCTTTACCTTCTGCTAGTGGTACAAAAGCATTGTTAGAACAGCGAGACTGGGTTCGTCAATTTGATGAAGTAGTTCTCATGCTAGACAACGATGAAGCAGGTAAGGCGGCTCTTGACAAGGCGTGTAGTATTGTCGGTATTGACAAAGCTAAGATTGCTAAGTTAAAAGAAAAAGATGCTAATGATGAATTGCTCAAGCACGGTACAGACGCTATTATGTCTGCTATCTGGGATGCACAACCTTGGTCTCCTTCTGGGATCCTCCAAGGTGACACTCTATGGGAAAAGTTCTTAGATCGTGAAGCGACTGAGAGCATACCCTACCCTCCTTGTATGGAAGGTGTTAATAACTTAACTAGAGGCATGCGCTACGGTGAAGTAGATTTGTTTACATCAGGTACTGGCTCAGGTAAGAGCACGATGATTAAAGAAATTGTATTACATCTAAATGAAACTACAGAAGATAAAATCGGAATGATATCCCTAGAGGAAGGCCCCGGTGATACTGTAGAGAAGTTTATTGGTATGCAGTTGAAACAAAATCTTACAGATGTAGGTGCTGAGATATCACAAGAAGACAAGAGAGCGGCTTTTGAAGCTGTATTTAGTTCCAATCGTATTATTCTATTAGACCACCAAGGCTCTGTTGCTGATGGTTCTTTAATGGATAAGATTGAGACTATGTGTTTAATGGGATGTAAGTACCTTATTTTAGATCACTTAACTATTGCTACTTCAGAAGTAGAAGGTGATGCTAATAGCGCTGTAGATAAGGTAATGTCAGATCTGTTGAAGATAGCCAAGAAACACAATGTCTGGTTAGGTGTAATTTCTCACCTAAGAAAGACTAGTGGCGGTGGTGCGGCATTTGAAGAAGGTAAAATACCGTCTCTAGATGACATTAAAGGTAGTGGTAGTATTAAGCAAATATCTTTTCAGGTAATTGCATTCGCAAGAAACTTAATCTCCAACGATGAACGAGAAAAGAACACAATTAAAATTCGTGTACTTAAGTCTCGTTTTACTGGTCGTACAGGTGATGCAGGTGGTGCTTTTTACGAAGCAGAAACTGGTCGTCTACAGTATGTTGAAGAAACAGGTTTTAAGGATATAACCGAAGTATAAGGAGGCTTTATGTCTTATGATTTAACCTGCTACAGAAGCTTGGTAACTTCCATTGTTCTAATGAGAAGGTATGTACGACCTACTAAGCTTTCAAACAAAGTATACAACAAGCTGGTCACTATACATGACAATGCTCGTGAAACTATACGGCCTTGGGACGAAACACAGCTTAAGAGTGAGCCTAAGTTATTAGACTCAGAAAAGTGTTACGAACTAATTACATCTCTCAAAGGCTTTGGTAGCTGGAAGGCTACTGGAGTCCAAAGAGAGCTTCAGAAACTGGTTGCTTTACTTGAAGACCGTTGTGAAAAACTAATGGACAAAGAGTATGAGCAAGCATTCATGCAAGGAAAAAGTATGACTAACAAAGAAGCAGTTAAGCTGGTAAATGAGTTCTTGAACGGTCCTCATGTTCAAAGCTTATTAATACACAAAGGAGGGACAGTTAAGCGTTCTGGTAAAAACACTAAGATACCTACTACTTATGGGTGCTTAGAAGCTACAATGGTTTCACAATGCTACACTAGTGGTTCTTTCGAGTATTACAACCGTGAAGAAGCCTTCCTTACTTGGTTTGGTTCTGAGTTAGGTTACTACTATGATTACTTAATTGGTAAAGGGCGTTCATCATCTAAGGACGAAGATGAAGACGGCGGTATGGGTTTCTTCTCAGCTTTAATGGGGTCTAGCTCTTCTAAGGAGTCCCCTTCTGCTACAGAGACAGCATGGTCACAAGGTGCTTGGTGTTCTGTATGTTTAGAAGGTGAGACTATTCCCGGTATTGTTTTAAGAGTAGACCCTGTTAAGTTTGACAACGAAGAGCTAGACTTTATGGCTCAGAAGATTAAGCTAACTAAAGAAAAAGCAGAAGAGGCAGTGGTAGCTCTTAAAGGAGATTCTATTACTGAACTCTCTTTTGGTAAAGGCGTTGTTGTAAGTCTAACCCCACAACACTCTGTTATGGAAACAGACGAGTATGATCCGTCTATTGTTAACATAGAACCGTCTGCTAAACAACTAGTAAAGCGTATTGTTGATATTAGCAAGAAACCAGAATCAGAACAACCTAAAGTAATAACTGGTTTGTTCTATGGTGTTCCCGGTACAGGTAAGTCTAAGTTGGTTGAGTATATTGGTCATCAGCTAAACCTTCCTGTACTAAAGAAGACCTATGGTGAACTACAATCTAAGTATGTTGGTGAAGGTGAGAAAAATCTCCACAAAGCTTTTGAGGAAGCTAGAGAGACTAACTCTATTCTGTTAATTGATGAGATCGATTCAATGGCTAACTCTCGTGAGTCAGCGGATAGACGTCATCAAAAGACCTTTACTAATCAGCTGTTAACAGAGCTAGACAACTTCCAAGGTTATTTCTTTTGTACCTCTAACTTTATGGAAGGTTTAGATTCTGCTGTTCTTAGACGTTTATTCCTCAAAACTGAGTTCAAGTTTTTAACCCCTGAACAGGTTGAAACTTGTTTTAAATTATACTTCCCTCGATTTAAGAAATCTAAGTTAGGTATTTACGACTTCGTTACTCCGGGCGACCTTAAAGTGGTGCAACAAGCCGCTTTGTTTGAGCCTAAAGTACCTACCATTGCTCGCATTAGGGAGATGGTTACAAGCGAAATAGACCTGAAAAGAAAGACCCTTCCTCAAGTTATGAAAGCAGATATGGGTAAGTCGTTTCAGTTTTAAATACCACCTTATATAGAAGGAA
>Ga0206682_10003766_pt1 | contig 12729 bp, 7 predicted proteins | sample M240m12015metaG_FD_155444 | JGI IMG/M metagenome (GOLD analysis project Ga0206682, IMG submission 155444) | Ammonia-oxidizing marine archaeal communities from Monterey Bay, California, United States - M2 40m 12015 | ecosystem: Environmental > Aquatic > Marine > Intertidal zone | place: USA... | reverse complement strand
GGTTCGCGAACGCGTGAGGTCACTCACCGCAACACCGGCGGCCGGATAGGCCTGCCTGGCCGCCGGGACGACCCGGGTCCAGAGCTGGTTGGCGGTCGTTCGGAGCATGGCGCTCGCGATGATGTGACGCAGAGACGGCGAAAACCAGGATCGAACTGGGACCTGGGGGCAAACGATCGGGAGGCCCGGTTTCAGAAGTGCGCTGCGGCGCCAATGTCCGAAAACTATACGCCATATCTCGCCATTTACACATGTTTACTGGTTTGTACATGTCCACTAATTCGTAATTCTCTAATTCGATTCTGACTGACGAGCACTCGGCGGTTACAAAATTTCAACTCCCGCGGCCTCTTCGCCCGTGCGTTTCCACAGCCATCGCGCGCGGCCCCATCGGCTCGCACGTGGTCGTATCCTGGTACATCGAGACTGGGAAACGATGGCTAGGCACACATCGCGACGTATCGCGCTCGTGCTCGCGATCCTCGCGCTCCACGCGCCGGCCGTGAGCGCCGGCGGCTTCGTTCATGCGGTCGAGTCGTGGTTCGCCCCGTCGCCGGAGGCGCCCGCGGCCTCCGGCCCGGACGCGCCCGCCGTCGAGCCCATGGCGCAGAACCTGCCTAAAACCACGGAGAAAACCATCGTGAATGACCTGCTGGACGTTACCGACGTCGCCAAGCCGCCGAAGACGCAGCCGAGCGCGCGCGACGCCAAGTCCGCCGCGGAGACGCAGGACATCATGAGGCGCATCCGCGAGACGGACGGGGAGGTCGTCTTACTCCACGGCGGCCTCGTCGACGGCGGCGACTCCGCCGCGGACACGGCCGTGCTCGCGGGCCTCGGCAGCGAGCAAGGGATGGTGTTCTGCCACCTCGCGCCGCCAACCAACGCGCGGGTATCGCAGCTCGCGTCCCCGGGCCACGCCCTCGACGCGGGCGACGACAAGGCGTACTTCCACGGAGGATACCGCGTCTGGGACCACGGCGACGACTTCGAAGACGTCGACGAGGTGGCCGTGTTCGACGGCGTCAACTCCAAGTGGGAGTGCGCCGGCGAATCGTGCCTCCAGGCGCCCGAGGAACCCACGAAGAAGGCTGACTGGGTGGACGCGCTCGAGAAGAAACCCGCGAATGATGATCAGTCCAAGCGCCCATCCGACTCCAAGTCCGTCGGTACCAAGAAGCCCGCGTCGGCCAAGCTCGGCGTCGAGCCCGTCGGAGGTCTCACCCTCGACGATCTCTCGCGGTGGTACGACTCCCAGGATGACATCGAGGTCAAGCCCATCCCCAAGGGTGGCCTCATGCCCGCGCCCAGGCTCGGGGCTAAAGCCGAATCGGAGTCTGAGTTGTCCGGCAAGACCCTCAACGAGCTGAACGAGTGGTACGAGTCCCAGGACAACATCGACGTATCGCGCGTGGCCAAGGATGGATACATGCCCAAGCCGGTGAGGCAGCTCCTCGCCAAGGCTCGCGAGGACAAGGAGGAGGCCGAGTCGACGAAGAAGGAGGAATCCAAGCCCGAGGAGACGACCGCCGAGCACTCGAGCGGCGTCGGCAAGAAGGAGGAGGATACGCACCACTCCGAGCACTCCCACCACTCCTCTTCCCACCACTCCGAACACTCCGAGCACTCCACCCACCACTCCTCCCATCGCTCCACTCACTCCGAGAAGAAGGAGAAGAAGGAGACGAAGAAGGAGCGCGAGGAGCGCGAGGAGAAGGAACGTGAACACGCCGCCGCGATCGAGGCTGAGCTCCACCCCGTCGAGCAAGTGTACCCCGGCAAACGCGACGAGCACGTCGCCGTCATCACCCCCAAGCCGATCACTCTGGATGATAATTCCAAAAAGAAGCAAAAAGCGCTCATCGTCTTTGGCGGGCGCGACGAGAACGACGGGCGACTGGACACCATGTACGCGCTCGGACTCGAGGACAGGCGGTGGCGCGAGATCAAGTACTCGCCCCCAAAGCCCGTCGACTCTTCCCCTGACTCCAAGAAGTCCAGCAAGAAGTCCGCGTCCGGCGAGAAGTCCGACGAGAAGACCGAGAAGTCGCAGTCCGCGCCGGAGCAAGGACCGCTCGGGCTCCCCGACGTCATCGCGCAGGCGCACGAAGACGGGAGCCTGTTTCCCCTCGCGCGCTCCGGCGCCACCGCCGTGGTCACCGACGATAACGTCATGTACCTCTTCGGCGGGTTCGTCGTGGAGGGCCGCCTCGGGTTCAACGTCGGCGAGCTGCTCGCGTTTGACCTCGAAACCCGCGAGTTCTTCTACCCGAAAGTCACCGGCGACTTACCCGTCCGCCGCAACAAGCACACGTCCGTGGTGGACGACAAGAAGCGGATGTGGGTGTGGGGCGGCAGCGTGTGGGACCACACCGGCGGGAGCTCCGCGTACGCGTCCACCGCCACGCACTACGCCGACCTCTCCGACCCGCGACACGTCAAGTGGACCAAGGTTGACACGAAGGGTTTCCCCCCGTCGCAGCGCAGGCTCCACGCCGCGGTTCACAAGAACGGCGTGATGTACATCATCGGCGGCGAGGACTACAAGAGCAAGGAGTTCCTCGGCGACGTTCACGCGCTGGACTTGAGCACCTTCGCGTGGAGCCAGCCGCACGTCGCGGGCGCCGCGGGGGGCGGACGCATCCGCGCCGCCGCCGTGGGCGTGAAGCTCGGCAATCCCGCCGGCGCGCTCGTGCGGTGCGGCGAGGGTACCCCCGTCCCGGCCATCACCGGCGAGCTCCAGCCCAAGGATGACAAGGCTGTCACCGAAGCCAAGGAGAAGCGTCCCGAGCCCAAGACTGACGCAAAGTCTGAAAAGACTGTCCAGTCCGAGGCGAAGGAGGAGCCCAAGGCGGATCACTCGAAAAAATCCGAGGCGAAGGAGGAGCCAAAGGCGGATCACTCGAAAAAGTCGCAGGCGAAGGAGGAACACGGATCCGACAAGTCGTCGTCGCCCGAGGCGTCGTCCAAGTCCGCGGAGACCGGCGAGAAGGAGGTCAAGCATAAGGAGGCGGCGCTCGGCGTCGAGGGCGTGGACCACCGCGCCATCGCCGCCGGCTGGATGCCCCGCGGGAACGTCCTGGTCGAGTCGCAGACGCTGTGGAGCGTGGATCGCGACTCCGAGTCCCGCGTCCTATCCATCGCGTCGTCGCTCGCCAAGCTCAACATCCCCGGCGTGCCCAAGCCCGTCGTTCATGCCGCGCTTGGCAAGTCGCACCACAAGGACGAGAAGGACGACGAGAAGAAGGATGATGAAAAGGAGGAGGAGGAGAAGAAGGACCAAGGCCTCGACTACGGCGGCGACGACGACGGCCCCGCCGATCCTTTCGGCAACCCCGTGCGTCCGATGTCTCCCCCGACGGAGGACCCACCGGACTACGCCGAGGACGCCGGCGACGACGAGGACGAGAAGCACCACCACAAGCATCATCATAAGCACCACAAGTCCGACGACGACGACGAGGACGAGGACACTCCGGATCCGATCATGCCCTGGGGCTTCGACGGCGAGGAGAAGAAGAAGAGCGACAAGAAGGCTGCCCTCGGCGCCGCCCCGGGTGAGGCGACCGAGACCGCGACGGACGTCCACGTCGAGACCGACGTCCACAGCGAGGCGTCTTTGGGCGCGAGGGACCCGATGGCGCTTCTCGCCGAGGCGCAGCGCGAAGCCGCCGCGGCTCGCGCCGTGAAGATGTCCGCCATCGAGGGATTGATGCGCGGATCCGGATCCGCCGGCTCCGTCAAGACCGCCGCGCTCGGCGTCGCGCCCGAGGAGGACGCCGACGCGGACATCGCCGAGACCGGCACCGAGACCGAGGTCGCGAGCGGCATCGCGTCCCTCGGCATGCGCGTCACCCCCGAGGAGAAGGCTTCCGGCGTCGGCCGCGCCAAGACGGCGCTGGGCGTCGCCGTCATCGTCGCCGCCGTCGGAGCCTTCGGCGTCGTCGCCGTCGTCGGCGCCGTGACCAAACTCGCGGGAAGCGACCGCGGGACCGCCGCGGAACGGATCCCGCTCGTGCTAGGCCGCGCGGCGTCGGGCGGGGTGACCGTGGACGTGGACAAGTTGGTCGACGCCACGCCGCTGGCGCCCAAGTCCCCGGGTGACGCGATCGAGGAGGCGACGTGGCAAAAGCGAGCGGCTCGGCGGTGGAGGACGCACCACCTCGGGTCGGCTGGGTCGGACGACGCGAGCGATGATTGGGCGGACGTGGTGTGAGACGTCCGTGTGTGTGAACCGTAGCGATGTTTATTCGAATCACAGCCGTTGAACTGGAGCAACTCAGCTGCGTAGGGAACCGCCTGAAAATTCATCCCCTGTTGTTGTCTGGCTCGCTTCAGATATTTCTGGTTTTCGTCATCTGTCACAGGGGAGGATGTTGTGGGTCTCGTCGTGTTGAAGCCTTCGCGTCGCTTATTGACAAAGGCTAAGCTAGGTTTGGCGGCGTGTGCCGCCGGATGATACATGTGTACAAATGCGTAAAGTGAAACACGCGTCGTGTGTCCGGGTCCTTCACCCCTCGATCGCCTCCAACACCCGTTCGGTGCCCGAAAAACAAACCCTAAATCTGCACCGTCCCCCCCCACCACCCTCGGCGCCCTCGTGAGCGCGAGGTGGCTCGTCTACGCGCCGCCCCGCCGGTCCGTGACCGATGACCGGTCCCATGGGCGGCGTCCGGCGCCCTGAACCCCCCGCGCCGGTCGATCGCTTAGTGGCTACCGCCGGGGTTGATGAACGCGCTCTTCTTCTTATCAGCCTCGGTGACCCCCAGGGTGGCCTGCGTGACGCCGAAGCCGACGACGGCGAAGCCCGCGAGGAAGGGCCACATCTTCTTCGCCTCGCGCGCGGCGAAGACGATCATGGACTCGGACTGGTACGGCATCTTTGGTGTGGAGCTGTTGAGGCCGCGCACACTGCGAATGAACATTTATTTTCTCACCGCCAACGGGTGCTTCTCACTGTTTGCCTGTACGTGGCCTCTCTGATATGGTCTCCGACCTTCCACGCCTCGAGAAGGCACATCGTTGTTGTTAGCAGCAGTCACGACGTCTCACACTCGGGGGCGTCGCCGTCCGTGTCGCGCGCCAGATCGAGGATGGCGTTGGGGCCCGATGACGTGCACCTCGCCGTGTCATCCGCCGCGGGTTCCGTCCCGCCGGATGACCGCGCATGGTTCGTCTACCGCGCGTGCTTCTTCCTCGGCGCCGGCATCCTCTTCCCGTGGAACTCGTACATCACCGCGGTGGACTACTTCGAACGCGTGCACCCGGGGAAGCACGTGGACAGGGTGTTCGGAGTTCTGTACTTCCTGCCGAACCTGCTCTCACTCATGCTGGTGCTGAGGTTCGGGTTCCTGGTACCGCCCGGCGTGAGGGTACGGCTCGGGTTCGGCCTCTTCCTGGTGTGCCTGCTCGTGCCCGCGTTCTTCAGCGCGAACCTCGGCGTGCTCTGCGTGGGCATCGCGCTCAACGGCGTGGCGGACGCGGTGGCGCAGGGGTCTCTGTTCGCGCTCGTGGCGTCCATGCCGACGATGTACACGCAGGCGCTCATGGGAGGCACGTCGCTGTCCGGTCTCATCGTCAGCATCCTCCGCATCCTCACCAAGGCGTCGTTCCCGAGCACGGAGAGCGGCGCGGGGAAGAGCGCCGCCGTGTACTTCGTCGTCGCCGCGCTCTGGGTGTTAGCGTGCGTGTACGTATACGGGCAGTTGGAGAAATCCGAGGTGTACCGGTGGCACAGGGCCAACGCGCGGAGTAAGGCGGCGTTGGAGGAAGAAGAGGACGAGTACGAGTCAGAGCGATCGCTGACGGGCATCGGGGCGTCGAATACGAACTCCTCGTCTATAGACTCGAATCTCGCGCGGTCGCGGCGGGGGATGTGGCGCGTGGAGGAAGGGACACGACGAACGGGCACGACGTTTAAAGACGGTCTCAAGATCTTAAAACAGATCAAGCACCAAGCGTTCACTGTAGCGGCTGTGTATGCGATTACTCTGAGCATTTTCCCGGGCGTGTTGGCTGAGGACTTGCGGGACGACTCGATGGGAGACTGGTTCCCGTTGGTGCTCATCACCGCGTTCAACCTGGCGGACGTGATCGGGAAGTGCGTCCCGGGTGTGTTTCCGTCAGCGGCGACGATGTTTAGTCCGAGGACGATGGCGGCGATGGCGGGCTCCCGGGTTTTGTTCATTCCGGCTTTTCTATCCGTGTCGCGCGGGTCTCGCTCGCAGGTTGGCAGCGGGGTGGTCCTGACGCTGGCGTTGGGGGTGACGAACGGGTGGTACAGCGCGGTGGTGATGATGACGGCGCCCAAGGTTGTGGGCGCGAAGGAGTGCGAGGCGTGCGGGACGATCATGGTGTTTTTCTTGCTCCTGGGTTTGACGACTGGCGCGTTTTGCGGGTGGCTGTGGCTCGTGTGATTAGTTAGTGAGCTTGTGTGATTAGTCAGTGAGCTCGTGTGATTCGTCGTGAGCTCGTGTGATTCGTGAATGTAATATGACAATGCGCTGTTGCTGACCGTGATACTTCGCTTCGCGTCTCCCTCGGACGCGCGGCTAAGTCTTGGCTAAGTCGCTAAGAACTGAAGGACTACGACGGGATTGGTCGTCGAGTGGACACACCCCAAAACAAACCGCGTCACCGGTTCTTCCCGAGCGACTTCATAAGCGCCTCCCGTTGAGCCGTGAGCTCATCCTTGCCCTCCGCCTGCGCCAGGAAGAAGATGATCCGCTCCATGCAGTTCTCGGGCAGCTTGTGCAAGCCGCTCCTGTCGATGAGCGACATCTCCTTCGTGTTTCTCACCAGCTTGAGCTCCGCGTCTTTCATCGGCGGCAGGTCCGGGTTCACCGTGGACAGCGCGGCGACGCTGTGGTGCACGCCGCTCTGCTTCATCCCGGCGATCAAGCTCTTCCGCGACTTTCCGTGTCCGTGGTGGTGCTTACCTCCCGAGTTCATGTGCCGCCCGCTGCTCAGGTGCCGGTAGCTCGTGACCATCGCGCCCCTGTTCACCTTGGAGATGATCCTCGCGGATTTCCTGGACCGCGGCGCGCCGTCCGGCGGCGGCGGCGACTCCGGCGGGGACGTCGTCGTAACGTCGCCGGGTTTGGCCCGTTTACCGCGGCCGAGCGCCTCTTCGTTTCTCGCGTTTTCCTCCTTCTGAGCCTTGGCGTCTTCCCAGCACGCGTCGTCGTCCATCGGTGTAATCTCCAGCGTCATCTTCTCAAACTCCGACTGCACCAGCTCGGTCACGCCGTCCCACACCGGCGGGAGCGCCTCGGGGTCGACGTGCCCGGGGTCCTTCTCCTTGCCCTCTTCGGAATCCGTGTCGCTGTCCGAGTCCGAGTCCGAAAACTCGGAGTCGCTGCCGGCGCCTTTCGCTCCGATGAGACCTCGGACCTTGCGCTTCGTGAGATCCGGCGGTTGGCTCCGCGACCGCTTCTCGCACAGCAGCAGCATACGCACGGCGACGCGGAAGGAGACCCGCCCGAACCTGTTGTGCGTCTTCACGCTCCACTGGAACCATTGGCTCGGCTGCGGGGCTTTGCACGTCTTGGGGACGAAAAACTCGAGCCCGTCCTTGCCGTGCAGTAAGTCGGGCTGATCGTAGAACAGCGTCGCGACGTTCTTGATCACCTGGTGGTTTGGGTTCAGCGATTGGGTCGAGTGATGTCAGCGAAGGAGGGCGACGGGCGATGGGCACGGAGAGGAGAAAACAACAATCATCGGTCAAGCTGACTGAGCGGGAGGAGATTTTTTTGGACGAGATTTCGCCGGATGCTGACGAGTCTGGCCGGCCCGCCGCGGTGGTTTTTTTTTAATTCCAGAAGGGGCCGGTCGGCGGGGTCGCGGGAAGGGCCGGCGCGCGGGCGCGCGCGCCCGAGATGGCGCCGCGGACCGCGCGGACGATCGAATAAACCCACGGGCGGTTCGATCGGGACAATTTCCGTCGGTTTTGGATGCGAAACACGGGCGGGGCGCGCACCTGCTCGGTGGTGAACTCTGCGTTTCTGAAGCGAATCAGGATAGCCAGGAAGGCGTGGTACGGGCGCTCGTCGTGCGCGTAGACGCGCCTGATGCGCTTCAGCAGGTTGTATCCGCCGCCGATCGTGGGTTGGTCGCTCTGTTTCGCGATGGGTGGAACGATAATGTCAGTGTTTAGGTCATCGTGCGGTCCCGTGGACGTATCCGCGGGGGAAGTCACGCGCGCGGCGCGGATCCCGCGCGCTGGGGTTGGGTAATCTCGCAGATGGAGAACGGGCAAGGTGGTCGGTCGGTTTCAGGCCTGGTTTTTGGTGCCCCCGCGCCCGCCCTCGGACGCGCCGCGCGGTCGTGCGCGGCGCGAACGCGCCGCGGAAACCCGCGCGGGATCGAGACGAAGGGTAGATGCGTTCGATGAGGGGCGATTCGCGGGCGGGATCACTCACGTTGGCCGCCTCGGCGGCGGCATCCTTCACGGCGCTGAACTTGTACGGCTGCGGGTGAGGAGACGGGAGGGAGGTTGACGTGAGCGAAAATGGCTGAAGGGGTTGGGCGGCGAGCGTCGTTGGCGAGCGCCGCGCGGGCGTGAACGCGACGAACGAGCGCGGGTGACGCGCCCGGACGCGGGATTAACCCTTCGCGGAGGCTGACCGGTGGGCCCGCGCGGGAGTTCGCGCCGCGCGGACCCGAACGCGCGCGAAGATTCCCCCGCGCGCGCAACCACCACCGCGCGTGGACGCGAGAGCCGCCGTGGTTTTCCGGGCGGGGACGGGTGAGTTGTGTGGGGCGCGCGCACCTCGGGAAGGAAGCAGTTGAAGCCGTCGAGCAGATCGGGGTGTCCCCCCAAGAGTTGTTTAACTCGTTTGACCACCTCCGGGGTGTCGCTCCTGCGGACGGGACGGGGAGGCGCGCGTCAGTCGAGGGGTGGATGGCCCGGGAATCATCGGGGAGAAACGCCACGGTGGAGCGCCTTTTGGGTCGTCGTCCTCAACGCACCTCGCGTTCTTGAAGTCCCTCATGACCTCCAGGAAGGCTTCGTAAACCTGCGGCTTGGTCGCCTGGAACCTGGACTTGACCGCACGCACGTAGGTGAGCGCATCCTGGGGCGGTTCCGCGCCCACGCCGGGTCGCGCGACCGCTGCTGGCGCCATCTCCGGCGGGAGTCTCAACAGATTGCGCTCGGGAAAAGCAAAAACTCGCGGGTTACGCTCGCGACTCCGAAAGCGGCGCGGTGTGACCCGGTATCCGCCGCGGTTCGCCTCTGATTGGCGGGGCGGTAACGCACACTCCCTGAAGGTAGTGTCGCGCCGACGATGCGTCGAAGTGCGTCGTCGTGTGGCCCAACTCGGCGCGTGATGGGACCAACGTTTCCGTCATTATTTTCGTTGAGGTTTCGCTTGAACTCGTCGCTGCAACAGCCGAGATCGCGTATGCAGACGCAGAGTGCCCACTTCCGCTCACGGCGACGCGGTCAGAAAAAAACGACGTATTTCCGGTTTGAAAACGAACAAAACAAGTTTTTGATCCGACCCGCGTCACCACGTTCGCAGTCTGTTTCGATCTTCTGCCAACTGGATCGGATCGGGAGATGATTGACCTTCATTGTTGGTTTGTGAACCCTGCCGGCAAGAAAAAAATTGGCAAAAGCGAGCAGTGACGGCCAATCGCGACTCACTGGAGTCCAGGATTTTTTGTCCTCGGTTCCCGAACCCGTCCCTTCGTTGCACCGGAAAAATAAAGACCTGATGATTGGCCAGATTCGCGTTGGTGGATCACCTTCGTTCCGATGAGGTTTGAAAAAAAATAAAAAATCTGAAACGTTCCGTGAAAGGCCGTTTCTTCACGGCTTCATCCACAGTGAATCGCACTGGACAAACACCCACCGGAGGACCCCCCGGTTCGCGAGGAGAAACGACCGCGACTACTTCACGACTACTATTGCGGTCGAATTAAACCGCCTATTCAACGCCGCATCCTCACTACCGCGCATCCTCCTCGTCCCTGAACAGCAGCGCGAGTCGCGCGGGCCGCCACCCGTCCCTCGGCGTCTCACCGCCCGAACACGCGACGAGCGAGTCTGCCCACCCATTTGGTGGCATTTGTTTCCCCGATTCATCCTTCTCATCCCCCGACTCGACGCTCTCCTCGGGACGATCCATATTCCGCGACGATCCATATTCAACTCCTTCGTCCGCGAACCCGTCCACCGCGTGGAACACCGCGTGCCCCCTGAACAGCGCGACGTCCCCGGATCGCAGCACCACGTCTATCCCGGCTCCGCCCTGACCGGCCTCAGCGTTTGCGAAATTGGTGCTCGACCGATACATCGATCCATCCTCCGGTTCGCGTCCCAGGTTGAACCGCACGGGCCTGCCCACGCTCACGCTTAGGGTCCATCCGACGGGTCGGTCCAGGTGGCTCTGCATGCGGCCGCAGTTTTTGCCTACCGCGGTGCCTCCCGCGACGCCGCCGTTCGACGAAGACTGCTTGCCTCGATCCTCCGTGCCTAAATCCACGCCGACATTCTCCTCCTCGCGGTCCTCCGTTGACTCCTCCGCGTCCTTGTCGCCGTACATGAGGGACCAGAAGTGCGTGGCGTCGAAACGTATCGGATCGTGGGATACCGTCCCCGCGTGTGCCTCGATGCGATGCGCGCAGGCCCTCGCCATGTCGAAGACGTCGTCCGGTTTGGCGTACAGCGCCCCGACGTTTCTTCCGCAGTGACCCATGCAACGAGCGAGCCCGCACGCGCGTCTGCACTCCCGAGGCCTCTCCACGACGCCCGTCGCGTGCGATGCGACGATGAGGGGGTGATCCTGCGCGGCGGCGCGCTCGGTCCAACGCGGGGATGCGTACCCGGCGAGCGATGCGATCCTGTCCACGAGCTTCCGCTGCTGCGCGGTGTCCAGCGCCCCTCTCAAGATGTAGGATTGCCACGGAAGTTTCTCCAGGGTGCCGCCCACGACGAACGGGGCGTCCTCCGCGGGTTCGGGGATCGGCGTCGCCATGACGGACACCTGGCGACGACCGGCGTGTCCGCCTCCCGAGAGGGAAGCGCGCGACGTGCCGGGGATAGACCCTCCCCGCGCGCGCGCATCTGGCACCGCGGGAACGTACCTAACCCTATTTTTTCTCGGACGAGTGACTGGCCAGACTGACTCAGTTTGACAGTCTATGAATACTCTATGTTTTGCAAGCGTCTCTCTCCTCACTTGCGCAGGAGCGCGGCGAGCTCCGCCACCTGAGCCTTGGCCGCCTCCGTGTCCAAATACTCCGTCGCCTCCCTCCGCAGCGCCTCCATCGTCTCCCGCTTCGTGTCGTTCAGCTCGCACCCGAACGTCTTGCCCATCGGCTGAAACCGGAAATATCGATCCCCCGCGCCCAACACGTGCCGCACGGTGGCGTCCACCTGCAGCACGTCGCACGTCGCGGCGATCAGGTTACTGACCCACTGACCTTGCGCGTACCCGGTGCTGGGAACCTCGTGCGGGATCGCGGCGCCCGTACCGAGTGAAACCACGCACAGCTTCCGGTCCCGAGGGAACAGCCGCCTCGCTTCGAAGACTCCCACGGCGGTTGGATTGTTACTGGCGATGGCGCCGTCGACGAAGCGAAGCTTCGTCGTGACCCTGCTCGCGTCGTCGTGGCCCGTGTGTTCCGCCTCTCGTTCACCCGCGCCGTCGCCGTCCGAGTCCGTTTCGTCGTATTCGCCGCCCGTCTTACCCGGCGCGGCGGATTCAAAATCGGAAGTGGCGCGGCCCAGCCCGAGCTCCTTTTGCACGGCGTGCTCAGCCATGTACCACGGCGCCGCGGTGGTCGCCCGTAACGCGCTCACCGCGCCCGGCCTGTGATCCCCGGGCATCTCCCCGGTGGCGACGTCAGTCGCGGTGGTCGTTCGGCGGTACGAGCGCATTAAGTACGGCGTCGAGGGCGTGCGGGAGACGATGGATGAGACGAGGCAGATGCGGGGCGGTCCGCCCGGTCTGCACCCGGCGCCTTTTCCCGCGTCGTCGTCGCCGCCGCCGCCGACGCCCGCGGTGTACCACCGCTCGTGCGCGCATGACGCGTACATCGGCTGGTCGAACTCCTTGCCCATGATGTCAGTCATGAGCGACTCGAAGGACCTCGCCGCGTTGTGACCCGGGCCGTACCGCGCCGCGGTTAGGTAAGGCGTGCTGACAAAGATTTGCTCGGCGGTGTTTTCGTAAAGATCCGCCACCTCCGCGACTGTCATCCGCAGTAACCCGGCGCCGATGGCGATGATCCCGCCGGTGGACGTACCGACGACGAGGTCGAAGCACTCGCCAACGTACGTGTGCCCAGCCTGGGCCATGATCCGCTCGAGCACGACGATCGACGCGACGCCGCGGATCCCGCCGCCGTCGAGGCAGAGCACCCGGACGGATCCGACGCCGCCGCTCGACGTTCGAGAGGGAGGGAAGGACTTGTCCAGGAAGGGTTTACCCCGGTCGCCGAGCGCGTACACGATGCGCATGGCGATGGACCAGCGCTTAGCCTTGGCGAGTTCGTGTGGGTCGACGGCGATCGTTGGGTCCGGCTCGGGCTCCGGCTCGGGCGCCGGCTCGGGTGCCGGCTGTGTGGCGAGCTCGGCGTCTTCACGGGGCTCCACGTCTCCGGAGACATCTCCGGAAACCTTCTCCGTCTCGACATCGCCCCCCTCGCCCTCCATCGACGTCTCCGCATTACCATCCCCTTCGTCGCCGCCCTTCTTCTCCTCCGTACCGCCGTCCTTCA
>Ga0206682_10003764_pt1 | contig 12731 bp, 18 predicted proteins | sample M240m12015metaG_FD_155444 | JGI IMG/M metagenome (GOLD analysis project Ga0206682, IMG submission 155444) | Ammonia-oxidizing marine archaeal communities from Monterey Bay, California, United States - M2 40m 12015 | ecosystem: Environmental > Aquatic > Marine > Intertidal zone | place: USA... | reverse complement strand
ATCAATAATTTTATACTATATATTATTTTTTTTTTAAATATACATGTCGTCATTTATAACATTTGTTTGTTCTGAAGGAAGGAAAAAACAACCAAAAAAAAATACAACCAAAAAAAAAAGACCAACTCTGAAACCAGGCAAAGGCAAATCAATACCAGTACCAACCAACAAAAAAAAATCAAAAGGGGAAGAAAAAAAAGAATCAGACGGCATTTTGGCAGTCAAATATTATACTTATGAAGAACTACAGCAAAACAAGTTAAAAGAAGCAGAAGAAAATGATGAAGTTATCAATTTAGTTGATTATGATAACGATAATGAAACTATAAGGACAGAATTTTGGAATAATTATGGGACAACATTTGCAGCACTATCGTTTTTTGATACAGCTCCATCGTTTTTTGGCAGAAAATATACATTCCAAACTCTACCAGAATATGTTAATGTAGAAGTTTTGATGCTTACCAGATACCTTCGAGACATATTTCAGATGGCGATAGGTGGTAATTGGGAAATACAACGGAAAAATAAAATCGAAAAATTATTTTCAATAATTGTGCAAACTGTCCGCGATAACAAAGATGTGCTAATGGAAAACCAAGCTATATTGTCAATCTCAGATATATCAAAGCAATATTATACTAATAATGGAATGTTGCATGGCGTTTTTAATGACATTTGGCAAAATGTGAGTAACAACACAGAAGCAAGCCGTTTTAATTTTAATTGGAATATTCTCTCGAAAGATGAAGTTTTTAATAAAATCAAGAACGACAGTAGATTCGAAACTGTTTTTGTAATGATTTCGGAAGCATTTAAACTATCTAAGGGTGAAAAACTAACGGAAGAACCATGGAAAATTTTATGGGATAATTTTTGGTCTAAAACATTAAGCAGTTTGGTATTTAAATTTGAAAGTAATTACATGAACAATAAAATTCTTTATTACCTTAGAGATAAAGTTTACAAATCAATAAATATATATAGAAATTTGATCGCAACAATCGATGTGAATGGTCAAATTTTTCAACAAATTTTCGGTGATGGCCGATATCCGAAGGGCCGATATCCGAAGATCTCGAAGATTGGAGAGATTAAAGACAATCTTCGAGAGATATATACCCAAGAAAAACATACAAACATTCACGAATATTTTTGGAGCTATAGGAAGTTAGTTAGAGAAGAGCGACGATATGACAGGTTGTTTTTCGATGTGAAGGAAAAAATGAGCGCTAACAAACAGAACAATGATGCTAAGAGTTGTACTGTTATGTTACATAATGCAAAAACAATTAATTTCTAAAAATATTGGGCCTTGGGCCTTGGGCCTCGGCTCCGCCAAAAAATGAAAGGCTGAATGTAGCAGCTTCAAAAATAGTAAAGTTGATGTATAAAAGAAAAAAAAAACATTAGTAACATGGCTGCCATCGCGTATCCCAGGGCCCCGCAATCTGATAGTGTTTCAGGTGGTAATATTCCTATAGCCACATGTGTTTCTGAGGAAGAAGAACTCCAGAGATTACACAAAGAAATCGAAAAACTAAAAAAGCAATTAAAAAAGCAAAGACTAATACTGAAGAGCCAAAAAAAAAAAATAGCAATTAATCGTCAATCTCGAAGAAAATCTATAAAAATGGTTGCTGAGGCCGTGCAAAAACTTAAAATTTTGAGAATCAGAATAAATAAGTCGGAAGCTGAAAATAAGATGTTGACAAAAGAAAATTTTAAGCTAAAGGACGAAATATCAACGGATGTGGCTTCAAAGAATTTGCTTAATATTGTTTTGAAACGAAAAGCTACAGTCCGAGAAAAAAAAATAAAAGATTTATCCAATGAAATAATTAATCAAAAAGCAGAAATACAAATATTGTCAAACATTATTTCATCAATTCAAAACTTATTACATCAACCTATATTCCGCACTTATTCCAAAAAAGTTCAAAATTAAAAAACAATAAATATATTTCTGGCCTTGGCCCTCGGCTCCGCCAAAAAAAACAATAAATACTTCTTTCCAACCCTAATTTAAAAAACTTGTAAATGTAACGAATATTTTGGATTTATCGCGTGAAAGCAAAGTATAACAAACAAAAATAAACAAAGATGTCTGAATCTTATATTGAATGTCAAGCTATAAAGTATTTAATCATAAGTGGTGTATTTATATATATATCATTATCGTCCTATGAGATTATCCCTGAACGAAAAGTTGCAATATGGACACAATTCTCCCGCGTCACTACTAACATAACAAGTGGACCGGGAATTTATTTGAAATCACCATTAACTAAGGCTATTCATGTTTTTACTGGAATAGATAAGGATGAAGTCCCATACACCTGTGGTACATTGGACGGTATTACATTTAAAGGTGTTGTTGCTATTTCCAACCAACAGATAAAAGAAAAGACTATTTCAACCTACCTTAAACATGGCCAAAAACCAGATTCTTCAAACATCTACGATATGACTGAATTTCTTATGCAGAGTATCTGTGCCAAAATGACTGCACGCGAATTTCTTGTTGATAGATTTACTCAGGTTGACGATTTGTTGTATGCTGACCTTGTTGCAGCTCAGCTTGTAGCAGATTCTGGCCTTTTAATTGTTGAAGGCAAAGTCAAGGTCTTTAAGCCAATACCTACAAACTCTGATATTGCGAATATTATTAAAAAAGAAGCTGAACACCGGCAGTCTACCCGAACTGCCGATGAACAGATGAAACTGAATAAAAAGATGGCTGCTCTTGCATCAGCCACACAGGAAGCGGAAGAGCAGCTGGCCCGAGACCGTAATAAGGCTGAGCAGCAAAGAATCACAGATTCTCAAAAAACAGAGCTTGAACGTGAAAAACGTCTGATTAAAGCAGAACAAGAGCGTCAAAATATAGTTCACGAAATGGAAAGAGCTAAATCTAAAAAAGATAATGATATTTTGATTGCAAAAGCAATGGCTGAAAAATCAGCTGGTTTAGAAATTGCAGCTATGAACGAGGTGTTGTTTACTAAAGAGTATTTGAGAGAGAAAGAAATCGAAGCAACTTCGAAATTGAACAAAGTCTACTATGGTGAAGACCTGAAAAACGTTTTTAGATTACATAATCAGAAATAAAGCCTGTCTTGCTACTATATCCATGAAAACTCAAATACGACTATATAAGGGTTCAAAATCTTATTAAAATGTCAGTGAATACACAAAATAAACAAAAAACAGTAAAAAAAAGCCGCAAACAACGTCGTAACGAAAGAGAAGTCAAATTACTCCAAGAGAGAGATTCTACCATTTTGCCTCGCACTACTTTTAAACGTATTGTTACTCAAGAAGCTAACAAGCATACTGAGTCTCCATTGCGATTCAACGTTGGTGCTATCAACGCTTTACAAACAGCTACAGAGCAAGAAATTACTACTATTTTCAGTGGAGCGGCATTGATAGCTTCTATTGCAAAACGAGAAACGATAACTTGTGATGATATGATTAATTTTCAAAATCTTAGAGATATGTAAAATAAAAGTATCTATTAATTAAATATATTTTTTTTTTAAATTTAGGGCCTTGATCCAGTCGAGCGCATGTGTTTCATTGTATTTAAGACAGTCTTTCGCCTCCATGGATGAGCTTGTTGAGTTGTTATACGCGTTTAAATATAGTAAATTGTACGGGTTTACCAGCCGTGTTTTCTATAAAATCGGACAATGATCATTTTATGAGAATTCAACCTGTGTCCGATGCAAACATTGAAGCAAATATTGACACTGATGCTCAGTCCGTTTCAGAATGGATACGGGAATGGTTCGATATGATTCGGTATGGTCCGACTTACAAGTCTTTTAAATGGTCTCTCGACAGTACCTCAACGGAATCATCAAGGCTGCAACTGAAAAGCGGTATTACAATATCAGTACGGTGGGGCGATCAAAGTGTTAATTGGCAATTGCAAACAGATGGTATATGGAACTGTGATATTTCCAAAGTGTGCGAGGTGACCATATTTTTAAAATCTGATATTGGAGAATATCAGAAAAAACATACATCGAATGGACCAGCTACGGTTTCTTCGGTGCGGTTAAAACCTTATCTGGAGATTGCATGTGATGAAAGCGTGCCATTTTCTTTAGAGAAACAACCGATTGCTTCCATATATTACAGCAAAAGCATAAATCTCGAAAATATCATAAACCCCCCTCGGCCCTCGGCTTAGTTTGGTTCGTCTCGTCAATGAACAGCTAATTTATTCAGACATTTTTCGTATAATTTTCCCGATTCTTCAAGTAATTTTCTTCTGATTTTTCGGCATGTATCCCGTGTACTAAGGTCTTTGACATGAGAAAGCTGAATGCTATCCAATGTAAATGTGACGAATTCACAATTGACACCCGATTCTATATATTTCTTTGTTTTGTATAGTGCAACGCTTTTCTTATGAATAAAAAACATTTTTTTTATAATTACGGCTGGTTCCATCTGTAATTTAATATTTTTTTTTTGTTATATAGTCATCTGTGTAATAGTCATCTATTTTTAATTGTCAACATTCGCCGCCGAATGGGTGCAGATAAGTGGAGACATTTCGCTTCAATTCGTTTTTGAGGGAAATAAAATATAATTTCCCTACAGTACGTTCTGCTTTTGTGTTGAATATCGACAATATCTCTGATGCTAAGACTGTCCATTATATGCATAGAGATGCTATATATTTCAGGGTCGGAGGTGTCCACACGTGTCACGAACTGTGTCTCAACGTTTTTTAGTTTTGCAAAAGATTTGACAAGTGTTTCCAAACATTTTCTATCTCTTTTATCCACATTTGACAAATCAAACTCTGTGTTCACTGTTTCTGATGATCTTTTTCTCTTCTTTTTCTTACTGTTTTTGTTCTTGTTCTGACGCCAAACATCGATTGTTACGGTTCCTTCCGCCAAATTGACGGTCATTTCTCTGATGTTGTTATTTGTAGTTGAGATTTGAATAAAATCATGCAATGTTATTGATGGTAACCCAGAAATAAGAATAATATACCGACTTGGATATTTAGTATTGGTTCTCAACCGAAGGTCCTTAGCAATACAACCTTCGATTGAAGAGATATATTGTATAGTCTTTTCAACGAATGCTGTTTCAGCAACGCTAAGTGCAATATAGTCTTTTACCACGGTATTTGATATCTCTGTGGATTCAATAGGTTCAGTTGCTGGTACGAGAAGGCCATTGCCGCAAACGCTACTGATAATTTGGCCAGCCATGTTGGATTGATTGACTTTGTCTTCTTTATATACTCAAACTCAATGTTCAAATCGATGTTTCCGTTCGAAGTATTCATTGAAAATGACAATTGAGCGCCGTTTTCACGTGCAATTAACTGCCATTCTTCGATATCGTCGTTTTCGAAATTGTCAACAAATTTCAATCGCAATTTTCTCCCAAGACTGTAGTTTAATTCACCTACGTCTTCAATGACCAGGTCAACGTTATCAGCTGCGAATTCGGAGTCATACAGGCTGTCTATGATGTTTTTTACCGATTGTTCGATTGTCATGTAGTACGTAAAAGTTCTCTCTATATACTAAAATATAAACGAAGTTTATTGCATTTCTGAAGTATAAACTTAGATATATTTTATTTATATGAAACCTTTGAATTTTGAGCCGTATTTTGATAAGGAAATTGGCGAATCGAAAGAAGAAATGGAGTTTGAAGCTACCGAAGCACCCGGGGACAGAAAGGTGAGACAAGCACGAAGAGATCTTCGAATTGCAAAAAAAAATAGAAGGCAAAGTAGAAGGTGGTGGCCGCGATGGGGATGGCGGAGACCAAGCTGGCGGCCACCACGGCGGGGACCATCGACGAATTGTGATTTGGGTAGTTTTCTCTGTTGTTGTTTAGCTACAGCCATCGTGGCTGATGCAGTAACAAATTAGGTGATTATTTCCGCAGGCTCAATAATACCGATTTATTGTGATGTTTTAGTGCGTATGATTCAAAAAGGTAAGGTGAAATTAACAATTGATCTATTAAATCGATTTCCATTAACACCATCGAAGCGGAAATTGCCGATCTTTCACAAATATTTATTTGTTCCGCAATTAAAAATTCCTGAACCGATTTGCACACGGAAAATAAATTAAAATGTGCTGGTTTGCGTATACGTCTTATCCAAATTCTGTTGTGTCTATCAATGAATTCATCTAAATTTTCAAAATTGCCGTTCACAAAAACTAATTTATTGCAAACTATCGCGACCTCCGAAATAGTATGACCTTCCAGTAGTTCGAGCAAATCGTCAGATTGAATTAAAAGTATGTCTCCACGTAAAAAAACATGGTTTTCGTCGTTGTTTTTTAATAGATGTTCTGAGAGAAGAGGGGTTTTGGGTGTTTTGAACAAAAAAGAACCCATTAAAATACAAAACAATTACATTTATACTGTTATTTATTTTATTGTCCACAATCTTAACACTGCCATTCTCCTATTCCAGAAAAGGCGTGGTTGATCCTACCGTGGTCAATTTCGTCAACATATCGATGTACAAACTCGATCATACCGTTTAAGCTCGGATGCAGCTCATAAACCATTTCACCCGCTTGTTTAAGGATGACATATCCATTATCACAGTACTCCAATGTTCGGTGTATTTTCAATGTAGGATTATCGACATTTCGCAAAATTTCCAAGCCATTTTCCAAAAGTTTTTTAATCTGGACAGTTTTTTGGTTCATCGTGTTTATTTTTTGTTTTTTTTTTGAGACTACGACGAAAAAAACAAAAATATTCCTTACATTTATTGGTTTTTTTAACGAGCACAAACAGTGCGCTTTATTTGACAATTACCTGTTTTTTCTACAATCCTGGAAGAACATTGAATACAGCACAAATCGTGTCCCGGTAAAAAATATACATCAGAGCGACATTCATAGCATTTATATTTATAAGATTTCAATTGACTATGCTGCAGAACAATAGGTTTTCTTTTTCGTTTTTTCACAATAGATTGTTTTGGTTTGTGTTCTCTTGTTGTTAAAGAATACGAAAAAATCGAAGACATTTTACTACGTTATAAAAGTTAATATAAATACTTTTTTCCAGAATATGTGTTACGAATATGAGATTTGTGTGCTTCTTCAAATATCTGTTACGAAATCTTATATATGTTACGAATATACTGTTTTTTTTCTGTTCGCTTAGCTGGAAGGGAACACTACAAAAATGTCAGATAATGTTAAAAATGCATTGAAATTACCCAATTTCTACCAGAACCAAGACCAATTCTGGAACATGCTTGGCTTTATTCGGCAGAAACAAGACATACAACTGAGCAACTGCGAATATCGACAACTATCACGGCAGTTAAATCTTGCAATAGAAAATGCACAGAATTATCAGATAATAACACTTTCTGGACAAAATATTTACTATATATATTTTTTGATTCTAAGCAAGCTGAGAGGCGGCAAAACTGTTCAAAACTGGATGGCTAATGAAGAAATAAAAACATTGAAAGATTTGCATTGTATTTATAAACTACTTTATACTATTCATAATTCACAATTGCCCGGGTTTGGCAATTATGCAGTAGATTTACAGGGGAAATCGGTCAAGCGTAATGTATAATAACAAAAGTGGCATAGTAATCGTTTAACGGAATCCAATTCCAGTTTATTTTTTTTCAAAGTATACCTGTTAAAAAAACACCACGACTCGAAACATCGCCGGGTTCCGACGCAGGAACAATCAAAACTGGTTCGTTTGGCGAAAGTTGTGGCCACGACAAACTTCTGGTAATTGTTTTAGATTTCTGTGGGATAAAAATATTTGAAATTTTGTGTCGTTTCTTTTTACTAAATTGATAAATAACCAATAATATACAAAAGCAAAGTGGTAGTACCCATAAAGAATGTAACCATAATAATTGACTTGTATCACAAATACATTTGTTTGTTGTAGTGGTATTACTTGTGTTGCTATTATTCGAGCGAAGTGGACGTAGATAGATGGTCACACGTTTAATAGGAGGGTCAAGTGTAACGGCAAGCGTAGAGGACGGTGAAGGTGAAAACACTTCACCTTCTGTTTTGTTATTCATAGTATTGTTAGCTATATTAGAAGTATTTGTGCCGTTGTTATGTTTCCGCGAAGCGCGCTTAACATTTGCCGAACTATTGTTTGTCGATGTTAAATTGCTAAAGTTTGTCGATGTTAAATTGCTAAAGTTTGTCGATGTTAAATTGCTAAAGTTTGCCAAAAAACTGGGCGAAACAACAGATCTTTTTCTTGGGCACTCTTCTTCGGATTCACAAATCCAAATCGATTGATTATTTTGAGTGACATGAATAACCTCACACATTTGAGATCACTTTTGTGGTGTGTAGTTACAATAACAAAAGAAATCCATATTTTCCTTACATATATGAATTAATTCAATATTTCTTCTGACTCTTGAATCCCAATAACATCTACATTTTCAGGAACTGATAAAACCAAATGACCAGTAGCCATTGGTGTTGTATCACTTGTGTCACTTGTGTCACTTGTGTCACTTGTGTCACTGGTAGATTGGCGACAATGTTTTTTCATAAGTGAATAAAACCATATAATCACAATACCAATTGCCGCTATCATGAAAAAATCGTTAATTGACAATTGCATTACAAGTATAAAAAATATTCAATTAAATACTCTTTTGAGCAAAAATAATTAAACTATTTTCAGCTAAATCTAAAATATAAAAAACCTATATTTTCTTCACATATTTTGGAAAAAACACCGGAATATTCCGGTGTTTTTTTCGGGATTTTCGTTACAAATATAGGTTTTTTATATTTTAGATTTAGCTGAAAATAGTTTAATAAAAAAATTCTAAAATTATTAGTCATGAAGTGTCTCGATTTTTTTTTTAATATTATGATGTATAAAATAGACCATTTGCTTTATTATAAATGAGTCAATTTAAACAATTTGCTGCTGCAGAAACAGATTGGACTTGTCATGTTAATTTTGATACTGAAGGAAAATCTTCAGTAATATGCAGAAAAGGACCTCCAGGACCCCCACCATCAACAAAATCAACCAAAGAACCAGGTGGAAAAACGCCCGAAACCGTCGCAAGAGGCAGAGGACCACCAGGCAGAGGTCCGCCAAGAGGCAGAGGTCCGCCAAGAGGCAGAGGTCCACCAAGAGGCAGAGGACCACCAGGTAGAGGTCCGCCAAGAGGCAGAGGTCCACCAAGAGGCAGAGGAGGAACCGCCGCAAGAGGGAGAGGAGGAAGAGGGCCACCAAGACCAAGAGGAGGAAGAGGTGGAGGAAGAGGAGGAAGAGGAGGAGGAAGAGGAGGAAGAGGTGGAGGAAGAGGAGGAAGAGGAGGAGGAAAAGGAGAACAAAATTTTAAAGTATACAAAACAACATTCAAGCCCTTTGATCAAAAAGGAACTTTGTACGACAACAATGATGAAGTAAAAAAGGCAGAACAAATAGAATGTTGCAATAATATAAGTGACAGGGTAGATATTCGCAAACAGAACAATACAAAAATACCCAGAGGAAATGTGTCCGCCCCCAAAAATGTGCAACAATTTTTCAAGTTGGCCCAACAAGAAACAAATATAAACAACTTTATCAAAAACAAAGATTGGAAAAAATTGATGAAAAAATATTTAGAAGAATTTCAGGTCAAAATTCCGGATAACGATGAAAAACAAAAATTACTGTTTGAAACTTTTCAAAAGTTAGGAGTATTGATAAGTGAATTCAGCAAAGCGCAAATGGGAAATTTTAAATCAATGGGTTTAACGGAAAATGAAGATGATAAGAGAAATACTCATAATGTGAAAGTTGCACTTGAATTATTGAAATATGAATCTTACAAAAGAAGAATTCAATTGTTAATAAATATACTAACAATTAATGATGATATAACTACGTTGAATGTCACTATTAGAAAAGTAATCAATGCTGCCAATCAAATTTTAAAAAATGGTACTCTCCGTCTACTTTTGATAATAATATCAAAAGCTTTATCTGCAACCAAAAATGGAGAGGACGCCAAAACTAAATTTATAAAATCTCTAAATGATATGCTAAAGCCATTAAAAACACAAGGATTAACAAATGAAAAAATATTGGAAAAAATTTTGGAGGTCGGCGGCTACAAAATATTGACCCAAGATAAAAATAAAATCCTTAAAAAATATGAAAGTAAGAATGTATTACACTCCCGTATTAGCAACTCTTTTTTCGTTGATTTGTGGCTTGTTATAACAAACAGAGATGCTGTCAAAAAGACCGACTATAAATTTTCCATAAGTGATATCATCCGATATATTGGTGGTGACCAGAACGGTATCAATTCTGATTCTGTTCAAAACACTATAATGCTTATCGAAGTAGCATCTGATATAATAAAATATGAATCTAATAAGCAAGGTTCTCTCATGTCCAATTTGAAAATCGATTATTCAGAGGATGTTGCAAATATAGATATAGATGAAGTAATAATCAAACCACTTAATAAATTAAAAATATTGGTAGCAAACATGGAGAGTAGCAACAAACAAATCCAATCATCAAACTTAGGAACAATAATAGAACAAATCAAACAAAAAATTGAAGCAATCGTTTTAAACAAGGAAAAACTGGACAAATTATTAGTAAATGTAAGTAAATTATTTGGCGAAAACGGTGAGACAGGGTATGAAAAAGAAAGTGATGGAGAAACGAAAAGTGATGGAGAAACGAAAAAAACAGGCATAACAAGAGGTAATTATAACTACAAAAATATCATTGACCTTATCGACAATTTCGTTAAAAAATGGCAACTAATAATTGGTAAAGCTGAACTGAAAATGGAAACTCAATCAAAAGTATCAGAAAATACAAAGAAGCACTTAAAAAAAACGGTTTCGAAAAGAAGGGCTTCTATTGTCTCAGATTAAAAGCTAAAAAATATTTTGTCAAAAATTCTAAAACTTTTTATGTATATTTCAAATATTGCAAAAACCTATATTTGAGCCTGCGAAACGAAAATCCAGCCTGCGAGAAAAAAACACCGGAATATTCCGGTGTTTTTTTGGCGGAGCCGGAAGAAAATATAGGTTTTTTATATTTTAGATTTAGCTGAAAATAGTTAAAACAAGTGACGTCATCACCTTGGCACATTCTTGAATGTGTAGCAACCAAAACGACCAATTAACAACCGGTTTTTTGTGGCTTTCGGAACAATTGTAGGAGTACACTTTCAGAAAAAAAACCGTATATAACTTGTGGAATAGGGAATAAAAACAACCAATGTATACAACACATTTGGCACCGACAGAGGTTGTTTTTCCAGTTGTCCGAAGACTATCATATCGCAACAAAAAAAACGAGTTAGCTGCATGCAGGTTTCAGTTAGTTGCATGCAGACTCCAAATGAAAGCCAAAGACGACAAAATCTCAGAGTTGTTGCAAACGATCAAAGCCAAAGACGCCGAAATCAAATTAGATAAGCAAACGATGAAAGAACAGAAAACCATTGGCGAAAAAAAGAAGCAAGAAATAGAACAAATGGCCCAGAATATTGTTGAGCTAAACGCCGAAAGTCAATTCGATCAGCAAACGATAAGAGATCTGTCAGCCATTGTCAAAGAAAAGAACTCTGTGATAGATAGACTAAAAAACACAATAAATCAACTCCGAAAAAATCATATCACATAAAAAAAAATGAGTTAGTTGTATTTGATTTCAGTTAGTTGTATGCAGACTACAAATGAATGTCGCTCTGATGGCCAATGTACGATACAAAGCTACCACAGCTATGATTCAAGACAGATCCGACCAAAACAAGTCGGAGGACCAATACAAAAATGAATTTAAAAAAGTTTTGGAAATTTCACAAAAGATGTATATAATACATGTTTGAAATATTAAATTATGGAAAAACAATATCTTCAAATTTTGCGCGATGTTTTAGAAAATGGTCATACAAGAAAAACAAGGAATTCCAAAACAAAAAGTTTGTTTGGTAAATGTATAAGTTTTGATTTAAAAGATGGTTTTCCTTGCTTGACCACAAAAAAAGTATTTTTTAGAGGCGTAGTAGAGGAACTTGCATGGTTTCTCCGTGGGAGCACAGACGCAAAAGAGTTAATTGCGAAAAACGTACACATTTGGGACGGCAATAGCGAGAAAAATAATTACGATTGTGGCGCTGTGTACGGTTTCCAGTGGCGATTTTTTGGTGCGGAATATATAGATTGCCAAACAGATTACACTGGCTGTGGCGTAGATCAAGTGATACGTGTCATCGATTTACTGAAAAATGACCCAACATCCCGCAGAATGATTATCAACGCTTGGAACCCATCACAAATGGAAGAAATGTGCTTACCGCCTTGTCATATTATGTACCAGTTCTACGTAGAGTCCGATGAAAGAATTTCGGTTATGCTGACACAGAGATCTGCCGATATGTTCTTAGGCTTACCATTCAACATAGCATCGACTTCGTTACTTTTAACACTTATTTGCCAGCAAGTAGGACGAAAGCCTGGTCGAGTTATCATTAATATCGGCGATTGTCATATCTACGAAAATCATATCGAAGCAGTCAAAATACAACTGGCCCGTGAACCTTCAAAATTACCTGTTTTAATATTAATGAATGAGAACATTGATTTGTTTGATTTAAAATTTTCGGATTTACAACTCATTGAAAGATCCAAATCACAAGGAAAAATAAAAGCAAAAATGGTCGCATAAAA
>Ga0206682_10003762_pt1 | contig 12735 bp, 4 predicted proteins | sample M240m12015metaG_FD_155444 | JGI IMG/M metagenome (GOLD analysis project Ga0206682, IMG submission 155444) | Ammonia-oxidizing marine archaeal communities from Monterey Bay, California, United States - M2 40m 12015 | ecosystem: Environmental > Aquatic > Marine > Intertidal zone | place: USA... | reverse complement strand
TGCTCCAACGTCACGGCCATCTTGCCCGAACCCACGCGCGAACCCGCCTCGGCGCGCCTAGTTCTGGCCGCGGTCTCGTTCTCGGAAGGTCAAAAGTTGACACGCATCACGAGCCAATCGTCGGCCGCGACGAGGTTTTGTTTTGCGAAGGTGCCGATGCCAGCACAACGCGCGGGCGGGATGGGAGACAAGGTTAAGATTCTCGCGTTCGGCGACGTGAACGGCAACTTCGAGAAGCTATTCACGAACGTCGAGCGGCTGAACGAGCGCGCGGGACCCTTCGAGGCGTGCCTCTGCGTCGGCAGGTTCTTCCATCCGGACGGAAGCTCCAACGACGAGCTTCTTCCGTACCTGCAAGGCCGATTGAAGGTTGCCGTGCCCACCTACTTCATCGTCGGCGGCGAGGACGCCAACCCGGTGGACGGCCTCCCCACCGACGGCGGCGACCTGTGCAAAAACCTCACGTTTCTCGGCCGAGCGGGCTGCCGTCGCCTGCCGAACGGCCTGAAGGTGGCGTACCTCTCGGGCGCTTACGACTCCAGGAGATACGATGAGAGCGCAGTGTTCCACCGCGGGGGAAACTCGTTCAAGCCATTCTACCTGCGCGAGGACGTCCAACGCGTCGTGGAGGCGTCGAAGACGGGCGAGGAGGAACAACTCGCCGGCGTGGACATCTTGATGACCGCGGAGTGGGGCGAGAAGTTCGACACCCTACTCGACGAGTCCGATCCCAATCCACTCGAGCATCGCCCGGTCAACACCCTCTCCCCCGCGGTGACCACGCTCGGTGCCTCGGTGGCCGCCAGGTACCACCTCGCGGGCACCGAGAACGTACACATACAGCTGCCGCCGTATGTAAACGAGCTGCACGCCACGCGGTTCTACGGCTTGGGCGCCGTGGGTAACGAGACGAAAGTGAAGAGCGTCGTCGCGCTGGCGGTGACGCCCACGATCCAACTCGCGCTCGCGGCGGCGAGGGACGGGGTGAACGAGAACGCCGACGCCACGCCGTGTCCGTACACGGCCAAGCCGCGACCTAAACCGGTTCCCGCCGAGGCTGAGGATCAAGCCGCCGGGCCCGCGGGTCCCGCGGAGAGGAACGATGCGCAAACGACTGGCCACGCGGACTTAGACGACGGCCAGTGGCAATGCGGCGAGTGCGGCAACGTGAACCGCGCGCACCAAAAGGATAAGTGCAACATGAAGCGGTGCGGGGCCCCGCGGGAGGCTGGAGCCCTGGAGCTGTGGAGGCTCGAGTCCATGAACGGTTTCAACGCGCGCGGCGCGAAGAGGACGGCGGACGGCGACATCATGACGGGGTTCCAGGCTCCAAAGACGTACACGATGATGACGCGAGAGGAGGCGGAGGCGGACGCGGCGAAGGCGGCGGAGACGGCGCGGGAAGAGGCGGCGGCGGCGGCGGACAAGGGGAACAAAAAACAGAAGAAGGGTGCCGTGGAGACTTCGTTGTACGCCAGCCAGAAACCGATGAGTGAGAAGCAAAAGTACAGGAAGGGGACCAGGAACCCCGGCGCTTGGCGATAGCGCACACGTGTTGATTGCTTGTTTTACATAGCTATAAATTCTCAGCCGAGGAGAGGCTTGCGTTCGTTGTAGGAGTCGTACTGTTCGTACGGGCGGGCGTCGAGCTTGTTGGCCCGGTGGCGCGCGATGCACGCGATGAAAACCGTCGCGCACACGCCCGCCGCCGCCATCCAGGCGGTCTGGTCGATGGACCGCACCACCTGCATGACGTCGGATCCGTCGACATCCGTCTTCTCCTCCATCATCAGCTCCTGCTCGGCGTCGAGGTAACCCTCGTGGCGATGACGCTCCGTCTTCTCCAGACGGTCGATCATCTGCTTCGCGGTTACCTTTTTATGTTTGTGCTGAATCGGTTCGATCTCCTCCGTCTCCGACTTTTCCGACTGCGCCAGCCACATCACGGATTTCGCCTTGGCCTCCTCGTCCTCGCGGATGTACTCGGGATCGCCCAGGATCGGCGAGTTCTTGATAGCCTCCTTGTACTTGAAGTAGACGTTCTTGGCGACGTCCAGGGGGTCACCTCGGGGCTCCGTGGCGAACTCGCGGCCGCGTTCCTCGACCCAGGCTCCGACGATGTCGGCGTCCTCCTCCTCCCAAGCCGTCTGGTTCCAGTCCGGGTGCGTGGCGTGGGGAATTGGGGACGGGCGCTTCGCGTCGTCCGCCTCGATCATCTCGATCATCTCCGCGGCGGTGGACTTGCCATCGCGCGGGTTGGGCTCCTTGGCCTCGGGGTCCTCCTCGGACCGGTGATGCGACGGAGCGCGGTCCTCGTGACGGTCCTTTGAGGAATGCTTTGAGGAATGCTTCGAGTGTGAATGCTTCGAGTGCGAATGCTTCGAGTGCTTGGTCTCCTCGAGTTCAAACGCGCCCGGCGTGGTGCAGTGCATCTTGCCGGTCTCATCAGGCGCGCAGCTCAGCTCCTTGACGAGCTCCTTCTTCTCGATGAGCTCCTCCTCGCCGATCTTCGCCACCTTGGCCTTCTCTTCGGCTTCGTCGGCTTTCTCTTCGGACTTGGTCTCCGCATTCTCCACGGTTCGCACCACTCGGCGCAGAAACGCGCTCCATCGGCGGTAGTACAAACCCTGGTCGCCCCCGTCGATCTTGCCCATCATCCCCGACCACTGCCTGTTGGAGTAATCGTGCATGGGGTGCCCGGTCGGCGCGCCGAGCTTCCCGCCGGACGGACCAAAGCCGGAGATGAGCGACCTGGCCGATCGCTCCAAGCTCGTCTCATCCGTCTCCTTCGTCCGGTGCTTACCCGCCCACGACTTCGCGGACTCGATGTAGTTGCCGAGGAGGTAGCCCTTGTGCGACCTGAGCAGGTCGTCCATGTCGTCGAGGAGCTCGAGCATCTGCGTACCGTGTTTCTTCGCCTCGGACGCGTTGTTGGCGTTTAACGCCTCCCGAATTTGCGTCGCGAGGACGTTTGAGTGCCTGGCCAGTAACTGCCGCCCGACGTCCACGATGTCGTAGTCGATGCGCGCGCCCGCACCGTTGGCCCTCAGCGTGGGCGCGGCGTCGATGAGTGGCTTGAATGCAAACTCCATAACCTTGGCGGCGTCGAAGTAATCGGGCGAGAGCTCGTCGGCGCGAAGCGAGGGCTGCCACGAGCACGCGTCTCGCACGCGGTCGTCGTCGTCACCCACGGCGCGCGCCCCGTACACCGTCTTCCCCAGCACCTCCCAAGCCTCCCGCGCTCGGTCGTACGCCTCCTCCTTGCCCATCTCGCCGTGTTTCGCCGGGTCGTACCACTCGCCGGGGCCGAGGTACCCCGGGGATCCCGCGATTGGGTTGTTGCCGACGATGAACCCGGCGAGAAAGGCGCCTTGCCCGGTGCCCACGGGTAAGGTGGTGGGCGCGGGCTGGCGGACGGAGTACCCGCCGTAGCGGCGTCTGCTGTAGTCCGCGAGGAACCAGTCCAGGTTGACGCCCTTCTCGGACTGCGACACCAGCGACGCGAGCTCGTACACGACGGGGTTTTGCTCGATGCCCTCGGCGGTCATACCGAAACCGACGAGCCCAGACGCGGGCGCCACCTTCTCACCCTTCTTGTCCGCGAGCATCCTTCGCGAGGAATGAGACGCGTGCGACGACGTGTGCGGCTTTTCCGCCTTCTCAGTGACGTGATGTACCCGGTGGGTGGTTGGGTGAGACGCGAGGGACTGGAGCGCGGCGGCGGGTCCCGTCGCGATCGCCTTGAGCTGCCCCCGCATGCCGAGGTTACCCCCGTGGTTGTGCTTCACGCACCACACGAACGGCTGCCCGGCGAAGTGCACCGGTTCGCGGAGGTAGTACGGATCCGTCTCCGCCGAGCTGTCCAGCACGAGCATATCGCCGATGTCCACCGACCGGAGCAGCGCGCCCCGTCGGCGTTCGTTCCAGAACCGCGGGTTCCTCCGGAAGGCTTCCGATTGGAACACCCACGTCGCCTTGGGATCCGCCCGGCGCATGGCCCGCAGCGTCGCCGCGCCCACGTGCGCCACGTGGTGCTCCGATACGTCATCCTCCGGGTCTCGAATCTCCCGAAAGGTATCCACGAGGTAGAGGTGATCGGTGCCAAAGTCCGCCGCGAGTTGTTTGGTGAACGCGGCGCCGAGGGACTCGAAGAGCGCGTCGCTCGGGTCGACGAAGTGAACGGAACGAATCGCGTCGTCGCGCTCGCGTTCAACCTTACCGAGCTCAGCGTCCTTCTCCTTCTTCGACTCGTGACTCGTGTGGTGGCTGCTGCGATGCTCCCGCTTGTCCTCATCCCGCTTGTCATCATCCCGCTTGTCCTCATCCTTGTCCTCCTTCTTCTCCTCGCGGCTGTGGCTGGCGTGATGGGCCTCCTTCTCCTCCTCGGCATCCTTCTTCTTCTTCTTCTTCTCGTGCTCCTCGGGGTGGTCCCGCTCGACGCCCACGCCCGTGAGCCAGTTATCCACGCGTCGTAGCTTCGCCTCCGGGAACTTGGACGCGATCGCCGGCGGGACGTGCCCGTTGAAACCCGGCAGCACCGGCGTCATGCCGAAGTCGCGCATCAAGCGCACCGCCCTTCGCTGAAGATCCCACTGACGCTCGAGCCACTTCTTCGGCCTACCCCCGGTCCACGATCCCTGCGCGGCGCCGTTCCGCGCCCACGCCTGGTGCGCGGGGTCCCCGAACCACTCCTCCACCTCGGATTCCGTCAGGCCAAAGTCCGGAGACGTCAGCACGCGCATCCACACCTGTTCCACGCCGTTCAGCGCCATCGGAGTGTTCACGCCGTGCAGCGCCATCCACTCGATCTCCTTCTCCCATCGCTCGTAATCCCAGAACGCGGTGCTGTAACTGAACGTCTCGGGGTTCATGTACACCGTGCGCTCGAACGGGAGGTTCACGACCACCCCCGCGTCGTCGACGGGCGGAAGCGAGCCGTGAGGCACGGAGTGAAGCTGGTGGCCCCCGGTCGCCTCCCAACCCAAGTGCGCGCCGCAGAACGTCCGGAGGTAGTGGTGCAGCCCCGCCGCTTGCTCGACACCGGTGGACCCCGCGATGGAGATCGTCCCTTGCGTATCCCCGTTGCGAATCGAGAAACACCGCGCGCCCTCGGCGCACCCGCCGTCGCGGTGTCGCCCCTGAAATTCGATGAGGTTGTTTTTGGCGTGGTTGGGCAGGAGCCTCTCCACCAACCGCTTCATCGGATCGGTCGCATCCTCCTTATGCGCGCCGACCGTCAGTAAGGTCGCGAGGACCAAAAAAGTCGACGCGAACCGCATGTTCGCCCCTCCTCTCCCCACGGCGCGTGCCTCCTCGGCGCCGAAGGATCTCAGTGGGTACTACACAAAAAGCAAAGAGATGTTACAATTTCGGGTGTCGTCTGATGTGGACAAACAGTCACGAAGTTCGAGTAAATCCAATCGAGCCTGACCGAACGCGCTGTAGGAAAATTTCCAATTGACGAAATGGCCTAAAATTTCGGGAATCGTACAGGCAATCATGCAACCCGTTGAGGCAATTTCAAGAGATACGGGCAATTAGTCAGAAATTATCGAAACGCTTCATTATTCGACGCAAACGAAACGGTCGCTCGACTATCCTGTATCTACAGGGGTGTTCAGGGGCTGTTTTCATCTTGCCTGCACCCTTGTACCCGCCCCGCGAGCGGCACAACACGCGACGCCGCCGGCCCCGCTCGGCTCGGCAGTTGTCCCTCACGCACCGAAGATGATGGATATCGAGGCTGCGCCCGTAGACCTCGAGCGCGCGCCGCTCCTACGCGCGACGGGCGTCGAAACACCCGCCTGGCGCAGGCGCATCGCGGTGGGGGCGTCCATCTTCGGAACCGTCGCGCTGTGCGGCGCCGCGGTGGTGGCCAGCGGTGAGTTTTGCGTACATGAAACCCACGTCATCTGCACCCAAACTCCCTTTCCGACCATTTCAGTCCGAGATGACCCGCCAAACCCATCAATCCACGCCCCGGTCGTCGCGACTTCACTCGCCATCGCGCACCTGTTCTGCACTACTTGAACGCGCGAAACATCCGTGTAGATCTGACCAACACCCCCGTCCACCCTACCGCGCATCAGGCAACGGCGCGCGGGTCTCGGCCGGACTCGGCGAGGCATGGAACCCCGCGTCATGGAACCCCGCCACCTGGAACCCCACCACCTGGGTCGCGAACCAGCAATGGACCGACCCCAACGTCCCGGTCACCACCAACGTCTGGGACACCCAGGTCAACTACAACACCTGGCCGGGACAACAACCCGCCGAAGACACGCAGGCGTCGCTCGGGCAGTGCCAGTCCTCCCTCCGCGATTCCGCCGAGCTCGTCCAGCTGGGTACGTACATACCCCCGGAGTCATGCCAGGCGCTCGTGGTGTGCGCGGGGTCACCGAGGGCATCGTCCACCGCGGAGTGCACCATCGCGACGCACGTGCTCGAGTACATGCTATCGGCGCAAAAGAAGAAAGGTTTAACCACGGAGAGCAAGGCGACGTACCTCGGATACTGGAATTACCACCTGCACACCTTGTGCGGCGACGGCGACGGGTGCGAGAGCAAGTACCCGTCCGACCTCAGGTACCTTCGCACCAGGCTGGACTGGTCGAAGAAGATGGATCAGACGTTCGACCCCGACGCCAAGGGCCAGCTGTCCGGCATCCTGACCGAGATGGACCACTACTACGAGAAGCGCGACGCCATCGCTCCGGAGAGCGTCATCATCACCAAGTCGCACGAGTTCGACGGAACCTTGATGGACATGTGCGACAAGCGGATCGTGCTGACGAGCTCGAGGGATTCGGAGGAGGTCTTCGACTCTGGTTTGAACCTCGGTTGGTTCGATCAACCCAAGGAGAAGAGCCGGGACACTTTCAACAAGTACTTTGAGCTCTGGCGCGGGTGGAAGTCGTGCTGGACGTCCGCCGCCGAGAACGACATCAACTCCGTTCTCTTCGACATGGACTACACGCAACTCACCACCGAGGGTTCGTTCAGGGCGGTCGTCATGCAGATGACCTACGAGATTGCCCAGCTGCTCAACGTCCAGGACGCGGACACGAATTACATCGTGGAGCAGGTTCTCCAGCGCGACTTTCAGCGCGAGCTCAACCCGAGTCTGACCACGGGCGGCCTGCCCGTGAAGACGCCGGGAACCCTCGGGAAGGGCGAGGCGGGGAAGTACAAGGGCCCGGAACACATGTTCTCGTAGACGGACGGACGGGTAGAGAGAGAGCGCCGACTGGTTAGCGCGGCGGAGCTGCGCGGCAAGTAGCCTGTAACCACCAATTCATTTTCTTTAAAAATTGACGCCGCCGCGGACTCGCCGCGTACTACTCACTTCGTGACTGAGAACAATACAGAGAATTGGATTTCAATATCTTATCTAAACGTAGGAGCACTCGTTGTCGGAGTTGTAGTTGAGCTGGCAGAGGAGCCTGTACGTGTCGGGCTTGAGAGGCTTCCCGACCCACTCCAGCGGCTTTTGCTGGAAGTACTCGCCCACCGGCAACCCGCGCTCCGCACCGCTGTCGTCGCTCAGGCTCGACTTCCAAGGGTCGAGGTTCGCGACTTCAGGCACGAATGCCTTCACCGACGAGACCACGGCGTCCATGTTCCACGCCATGTCCTCGTACCGCACCTGCAGCGTGCTCATCGAGTTATCCTTCAGGAGGTTTCTCGCCATGATCATCTGCTCCATGAAGTACCCTTGGTTGAAGGGGTGCTTATCGCTGGTCCAGGAGAAAGGGTGCCTGGTGAGCACCACGAACTTGACCTTGAGGCCAAGCTTGGCGGCGGCGTCCCTGATCTTCGTCGGGCGGCACAGGTTCTGCGGCGTCTTGTCCATGAGCACGGGCTTGTTCATGTCCCACCACTTGTGCCCGAAATCCTTGTACGCGTACGCAAACTCCTCGGCGGTGACGTCCTCGGGGTTGCAGTGAACGTTCTCGTTGATGAACCCCATGTTCTCGAGCAGAACCGTGTTCTCGCACTGCCACGTGTTCGCCTTGCACAGGTCCGTGATCACGCCGGAGGTTCCCAGCAGCCCCTCCAGCGCGGAGGTTCCCGAGAAAGACATGCCCAGCACGATGAGGAGGGTCTTGCCGGTGAAGTCCACGTAGGGCAGGGAGTTGAGGTTGAGGTCCGTCACGGTGCCGTCGCCGCCGCCCTGGCTGAAGCCGCGCTTCAGGATGCCATCGAACTGTCCGCCGTTGGCGGCGAACGCCACGCACGCGAAGACGAAGACGGCGCCGGTCGCGATCGCCGCGAGCGTGCGCCTGGGGGTTGCGCCCAGGAAGGAAGTCTGCTTGGATGAGGAGACGCCAGCCTCCTCGTCTAACAGGGGGGAGGCCTCGTCGCCCAGCCTGCCCGCGGCGGCTCCGCTGCGAGTGTTGACCATCGTTTGTTTCCGGACTCGCGAGCCGCGATCCACGACGCGCGCGTCGTGAGTGCCGCCGTCTGCGGGGCGGATCTCCACGAAGAGGTTGGATTTCAGGTGGTTGCGGCCATTTTGGTGGTTACAAATTCAACAAATTCAATTTGGCGAGACTCCGGTCGATAGACATTAGACTATTTAGTCTTCCGTTTTGCATTTCCACTCTACGGCGCGAACGAACCTCCAATGACGAGTTAGCTGTTACAAAGTAGTGCTGTGCTCGCTCTCTTCGCCGAGGATTTTGCAAACGAGTTGGCCGAGGATCTTAGCCCGACGTCGCGGCGCCGTCCGTCACTTGGGCACGCGCGCGCGGGGGAGAAGAGTCACGTGCCGCGCACGTTCGATAGACCATGGTGAACCTCACGATGGGCGAGGGCGACGAACGGTCCGCGCTCCTTCCGGAGACGACCGGCGAGTCGACGACCGTATCGATGCAAGGAGGGGGTGTTGCGACGACAAATTGGGGTTGGCTTCGCGGCAAGCGCGTCGCGATGATCGCCGCGGGGGCGATCCTCGGCGTCTGCGGCCTCGTGGGGGGGTACATGCACTACACCAACGACAATGTCGCGGTCGAGAAGGAGGGCGATCCGGACTTTCGCAACCTCCCCGACGTTGACTTCGACGACAAGACCCTCCTCATCGTGGTCGGGCTCCCGTTCTCGGGAACCTCCGCGCTGGAGGGGCTGCTGGGAACGTCCGGGGTCGTCGCGGACCTGTGCAAGGCGGACACGTGGCAGTGCGAGAACACGGTTCTGCTCGAGAACATGGGATTCAAGAACCCCAAGTCGGATTGCGACTGCTGCGAGGACGAGTTCACCAGCATCAGCGACGTCACCCCGGCGGAGTACGCGTTCGCGTACAAGGATTTCGCAAACAAGTGGTGGGACATGTCCAAGCCCGTGCTCATGGACAAGACGCCGAACATGCTCTGCAGGCACAGGTACATACGCGACGCGGCCGCCGCCCTCGGCGTCACCGTCAAGTTCGTCGTCCTCACGCACCACCCGTACAGCTGGAACAGCGAGTCGCACCCCTTCAACGAGGACTACTACGCCGGCAACTTGAAATACTGCGTGGACATCCTATCCGACCCTTCCGTCGACGCGCTGCAGGTGCGGTACGAGGACATGGCGTGGAACATGGACGCCGTGATCGATTCGGTCAAGGCGTTCCTGCCCGCGGTGAAGGAACTGGACCCGTGGCACTCGAGCCTGAGCGACGACAGCAAGGGCGACAGAAGCATGGGCGTGTCAGAGTACTTCCAGAAGGAGCCGCTGGAGTGGATCACGAAGAAGCTGGACGGGTCCACGCTCGGGATGCTGTGCCAGCTCGGGTACGACGAGGACGGCGAGTGCGCCGCGTCCGTCGGTCATTACGAGGCGCCCAGCGGGTACGTGGAGTACGATCGTTGAGCGGTGAGGAGGGGAGAGGAGAGAGGGGTTAGCGTCGGTTACCCCCCGAGGGGAGAGTTGCTCACTTTGTATTACGGCATACTATTTACTCATACCGAAAAACCGAGAATAGACCGTTAAGATCTCAAACTGCGGTGCCGTTGTTGACTCAAGCTTTGGTGATAGATTTGATTTGAAAACCCGCAGGGTAACCCGACCTCACAAGCGAGCGGCGCAGAGCACGGGCGACCCTCGCGCTCGACGGTGATCCGAGCACGTTCGGATAGTCCGAAACGCTCGAAGAGGAGCGCGTCTCGACGTCATGGCGCGTACGACGTCGCCGAGGAGCGCCGCGAGGTGGGTGAATTGCTGAGTGCCCACACGAAAAGGTGGTGGAGATGCGGATACGTACGGCGCCACGCGAGCGCACGTGCGACGACGCGCGGGGTTTTCCAAACCGCGATGGGCACCGGAACGCCCCCGCGTCCTCGGCTCGGTATCGCGGGATATCGGCGCCGTCGCTGCTGCTGCGGCTGGCGCTGCTGACGGGAATTCTCGCGGGCGGTGCGGCGGGCTCGCACGACCCGATCGACAACGGCGCGCACGTCGGCGGGAACGTCTACGCGCTCGACCTCCTACCGAACCGCGGGCCAGCGCTGGGCGGCACGCGCGTCACCTTCCACGGCGCGGGGTTCACCAAAGACATGGCGTGCCAGTTCGGCCCGCACATCGTCCATCCGTCGCACGTCTCCACAGACGGATCCACACTCGCGTGCGTCACACCGCCGTTCGGTCGTCCAGCCGGCGGGTTCATCGCCGTCGGCATCACCATCACGACCCCAAAGGGCTGGCCCGACAGGGCGGGCGCGGGGCGCAACGAGGGCGGCGGTCGCCCCGTGGTCACCCCGCGCGGCGCGAGGTCGTTCGAGTATTCCCCCGCGTGGATCCTACGAAGTGTTAAGCCGTCCGAGATTGATTCGACGGGCGGAGCCGTCGTCGCGGTCCGCGGCGCGCACCTCCACGCCGCTGGCTCGTGCCGGTTCGATTCCCCCACCGGCGGGGGATCGCCAGGTCGCGGCGGTTCGGGTTCCGTCTTCGTGAACGCGCACGTCGTGTCGTCAGCGCTCGTAGTGTGCGAGGCGCCGGCGACCAGGCCGGGCGTCGGATCGCTCGCGTTGGTTTCGGAAGATCCGTTCGACGCCGTCGCCGCGGAAACCGCGCGCGCCGCATCTTCGGGCGAATTCCTCGATGACGTCGTCGCGAGGAGCGGCGGCGGCGGCGCCTCGGACCCGGTCCCGGGCGCGAGCGACGCGGGGGTGCCGGGGTTGGCGCTGGGCTCGCGCCGGCGGCCGTTTGTATCCCGAGTCGTCGCGACGTCGGCTACGTCTCTCGGGGGCGGGACTTATCTGACCGTCTACGGCGGCGGGTTCGTCGGTAGCACCGGGACGTCCTCCCGGGACGACGGATTCAAGCCGGATGGAGGAGCGGGCGGGGGCGACGGCGACGGCGACGGCGCGGGCGCGGACGTCGCGGGTAACGGTCCGGGGTGCGCGGTTGGAACCGTGTGGGTGGCTGCTTCCTCCGCCTCCCCGGGTCACGTCTCGTGCGTCGCGCCGTTCATTTCACGCGCGGACACACAGCTGGCGTACCACGACGTGCGCGACCCCGCGACGGGCGGGTACGACTGGCGGACGATAACGTACCCGGATAGAGGGGGCGAAGGTGGGTTGGACGCAGACGCCGGTTCTTTCATCGCGATTCCGTCGACGGCGTCGATCGGTGGGGGATCCGCGATTGACTTTTTCGGAAGTCGGCCCGCGGCGGTCGCCGCCGCGCTCGCCAACGCGTTCGCGTGCGCGGACGACGCCGGCGCCCACGAAGGTACCCACGACGCGTACACGTTCAGGTGCGTCGCGGGTCCGCGGCCCGGCGGGGGTTTCGTGGCTGTGGCGGCGTCGGGAGGACGTTCCGGACGGTTGAGTTCAGGTTCGATCTCGTTCGCGTTTGCGCCGACGCCGGAGTCCCGACGCATCGCACCCCGCGAGGGCCCGTCCCACGGCGGGTACCCGGTCTGGGTCTATGGATCAGACCTTCACGCCGGGAGCCGCGGGTTCGGACACGGGGAATCACCCGCGATGTGTCTCTTTGTCACCACGGGCGCGGACTCGACGGGTGTCGACGCGGTCGTGGTGTCTTCGGTGCTCGCGGTTTGCGATGCGCCCGCGGTTCCGACGCAGGGCGCGGGATCCGCGGGGGATACCCGCGCGCTTGCGGTGGAGTTTGGGACGCACGCGCTGGGATGGTCCACGGACGGGCAGGTGCTCAGCGCGTGGCCGTCGTCGCTCGCGACGTTCGCGGCGTCGCCGTCCGTCGCCGCCGCCGCCGGGGGGAGCCGATTGGCCATCGGGGGACGCGCGTTTCCGCCCTCCGCGGACGCCGTGGTGTGCCGCGTCGGTTCCGTCGGTCCGATCACCGCGCACAGGGAATCATCCGGGTCGCTGACATGCGTGACCCCCGCGCTGGCTCCACGTTTGAATGTACCGGTGGCCGGTCCGGTGTCGTCGAGCGCCGGGGACGTTTTCGTAACCGTGGTCGACGCCGGCGGGTCGGGGGTTGGAATTCCCGCGTTATTCCCCGCGAGGACATCCTCCGCGGGATCTGGATCCACCGCCAACGCGAGCAAGACGATCGACGGCGACGTCAGGCTGGCGACGACGCGGGTGTACCGAACGACGGGCGCGTCCACGCCATCGTTCGCCGCGCTGGCCCGGTGGCTCGACGACGGCGCCGCTCGATGCGTCTTCGGCGCCGTCGCGTCCGTCGGCGACGACGACGCCTCCCTCGCCGTGTTGGGCACGAGCGGCGGACATGATGTGGAATGCCACCCGCCGCTCGCGCCCGCGG
>Ga0206682_10003758_pt1 | contig 12741 bp, 11 predicted proteins | sample M240m12015metaG_FD_155444 | JGI IMG/M metagenome (GOLD analysis project Ga0206682, IMG submission 155444) | Ammonia-oxidizing marine archaeal communities from Monterey Bay, California, United States - M2 40m 12015 | ecosystem: Environmental > Aquatic > Marine > Intertidal zone | place: USA... | reverse complement strand
TCAGGAGCAGGTAAGAGTTTATTTTTACAAAACTTTGGTGTAAACTGGGCATTAGCAGGTTTAAATACTGTTTATATTAGTTTAGAGCTTAGTGAACAACTTATTAGTATGCGATTAGACAGTATGGTATCTGGATATGGCACAAAAGAAGTTATGAAAAATATGGAAGATGTTGACTTGAAAGTTAGAATGAAAGCCAAAGGTGCAGGTAGATTCCGTGTTAAACAAATGCCTAACGGTGTTAATTGTAATGACATAAGAGTATTTTTACGTGAGTATGAGATATCATGTGGTGAAAAAGTAGACTGTTTACTTGTAGATTACTTGGATTTGATGATGCCTATCAGTGCTAAAGTAAGTGGCAGTGATTTGTTTATTAAAGACAAATATGTATCTGAAGAGTTGCGTAACTTAGCAATGGAAAAAGACTTATTATTTGTAACAGCCTCTCAGTTAAACAGAGGAGCAGTAGAAGAAATAGAATTTGATCATCATCATATTGCAGGTGGTATTAGTAAAATACAAACAGCAGATAATGTTGTGGGTATTTTTACAAGTAATGCTATGCGAGAAAAAGGTAGATATCAAATACAGTTTATGAAAACACGTTCTAGTAGTGGTGTAGGCACAAAAGTAGACTTAAAGTTTGATCCTGACACATTAAGAATAGAAGATTTAGAAGAAGGCGATGAAGATGCAATGACAGTAACAACGTCTAACTTAGTAGATCAACTAAAACGCAGTAACTCTATAAAAGCAGAAGAACCTGAAGCACAAGATGTTATTTCAGGTGCTATGAACATGAGAGAATTTTTTAAGAAAAACGATCAATAGTGATAAATAGCATTATACAATTTAATTGGAGATATTGTGCGTAAAACTCGTAGTATATTGGAAGAGCTAAATCAGATTTCTGTCGACAGAGACAGGGACCATGTCGTGTCTAATAGAGGCGAACATGTAATTGCTAGTGCAATCAGTTTATTAGAACAGATTGATACATACTATGATGAAGCAACTGCAAAAGACCTACAAAACAGGTTAGTCAATAGCATAAAAGGCCGCGATGGCAAAAAATTCTCCAGAGGTATTGGTAAAATTATCAAAGAATCCCAAAAAGAGAATAAAAATGCTAATTAATGATATTATTACTGAAGAAATTAGGCTAAAGGAAGTTTGGCCTTTTAAAGGCGTAACATTTGCTAATAACGGTGATGCTACTTATGACGGTAAAAAATATGTATGGGATAAAAATGCAGGATCCTGGTATCTTCCCGGCAAAAAAGAATTAATTGGTAAATCCAATTCCTTATATAATACCCTTGCAAAAGCACTTCTAAAGCAACAAGCAAAAGTCAATAAGCAGGCCGGCAAAAATCCAGGCAGAGGAAGATTAGCACCAGATACTTATGGTGATCCACTAACTCCTGGAAAAGTACTAAAAAAAGCGGCCGCGGCCGCTGGAAGATACGGAATTGATATGCCTAGTGATGCAGTGGCAGGTGGACTTAAGATGGTAGGAAGAGGGTTGAAAAAAGGATACAATGCATTATCAAAAGCACTTGGCGGTACTCAAAAACCTGTTAAACAGACTCCGGGAACTCCTGGACCTGGATTAAAGAAAGGCGATAAAGTAAGTTTTGTATCCAATCATAGAACATCAAAAGGCAAGCAGGTAATGGCAACAGTATTAGGGCAAAGTAAAGAAAGACCAGAACTTTATCAAGTAAAATCAGATACAAACCCAAATCCTTTCCTTATACCAGCAGATAGATTAACAAAACTTTCACAGGCAAAAGCACCCACACCAGGATCGGCACCACAGACACCCCCTAGAAAGAAAAGAACATCAACATTAGTAGGCCGTGATGGAAACCCTTTACAGTACTAGATATGAAATTTGCAGACCTTACTGAAAGTTTCGTAAAAGAAATTATCTTAGAAGCAGAGGGTAAGAATACTCACTTAGAGCATCTGGAAGATAATATTTTTAATAGAGGATTTCAAGGAGCCAAAGAAGCAATTGACTATCTTTATAGTTTACATGACATGCTTGAAGGCAATACAAAAACACCAATCAGTATGACAACCAAATGGGACGGTGCTCCAGCCATTATTGCAGGTAAAGATCCCCAGACAGGAAAGTTTTTTGTAGGTACAAAAGGAGTTTTTGCTCAGAGAAAACCTAAGATTAATTTTACAGACAAAGACATAGAGGAAAATCATCCTGCAGAAGGACTTCAGGTAAAACTTAAAACAGCATTAAGAAATTTAAGGAAACTAAACTGGAATACAGTTGCTCAAGGCGATATGCTTTACAGTAAAAGTGATTTAGAAACTACAAATATTGATGGCGAAGAAGTACTAGTGTTTAAGCCAAATACTATTGTATATGCAGTACCTACTGATAGCGACTTAGCAAAGCAAATAAGTAGTTCAGAGATGGGTATTGTTTGGCATACCGAATATAAAGGTGGACCTACACTTGCAGATACTCAGGCATCTTATGGATTCGATAGTAGTCAATTAGGGCAAACATCTAGTGTGTGGCACAGAGACGCAATTATAAAAGACTTTAGTGGTACAATTACATTAACTAAAGAAGAGAGTAGTGATGTTTTAGATGCAATAGCCATGGCTAATAATTATTTAAAATCTATAGATTCAGATACATTTAAATGGTTAGAACAAGGAAATGACTTAATTGGTAAAGATTTTTTACAGCAACTTAAAGCTCATGTAAATAATAATATTAGAGCAGGAGCATTTGATCAACCTGTAAAATTTGCACAAGGTTTTGTACAAAAGTATATAGACTTTATGCAAAAGAAAATAGATGGTTATAAAACTCAGGCAAAGCAAGACGAGATGACAGACAAATTAGTACAGGGTGTTAAATTCATAAAACAAAATGTACCACAAATAGTTGCAGTTTATGATTTGTATTTAAAAATTATAGAAGCAAAAATTAAAATAGTTAAAAAGTTAGAAACAATTAGGCAACTACCAACATTTAAAGAAACTGAAAATGGGTATGAGGTAACAGGCGAAGAAGGATTTGTTGCTGTAGACAGAATGGGCAATGCATTAAAACTAGTAGATAGACTGGAGTTTAGCAGATTGAACTTTGGAACAGGAATGCCAGGCAAATAAAATGGAATTCAAGTTAATAGATAACGAAATATCAGAAGCAAGGTTGTATAGAACAACATCAGGCTTCAATCAACTTACTGGTCAGTCTGTAGCAGAATTATTATATTTAAATACACTAATTACATTTTTATTGTCTAAAGACGACAAGCAACAGGACTATGCTAAGTCCTATGCAAAGCAATCTACTCAGTATGGAAGGTACACATTATTTAGAAGCCATGCTACTGATTTATATTTACTGGCATATCTGGTCTCTAATCCAGAAAGTAAAAGTGTTAAATTAAGAGATAGAATTAGCAGTACAAAGCATTTAAAGAGTTTAAACTTTGATAAGAGGACACATTGGCAGTTTATGTTTAAGGTCGCTAACGGCAGAGCGTCTGACACACTGGCTAGTCCATATATGTTTAGACTAGAAAGCCAATTAAAAATTAAGAAATCTATGTATAAACAATGGCGTAGGTTAATAATGGATTGGGAAAATTTAAGATATATACAAAGGCAAAGTATAACTACCAGGATAGTACAAGAACTTAGACGTTTAGGCAGAGGCAGTGAGTTAATGGTGCCAATGTCTTCTATGCTTAAATATAAAAAATACAGAGTAGCAGACAAGCCTACCAAAGTAGATCCTATGAAAAGATTAGGTGGGACTGTGGCAGGCGCAGTTGCAGGAAGGTATGTAGGTAAAAAAATTGCTAAAAAATTCGGTAAAAAGGTAGATAAATATAAGAGAGCAGGAACAGGACTAGGCGCAATAGCAGGTTATTGGGCTAGTGGAAGGCAAAAACAGAAATGAAAATAAATGAAATAATAGTTTCAGAATTTGTGGCAGGAGGACATGGTACTGGTTCAAGTCCTTCTTCCAAAGCGGCTAGAGATTCAGAATCCAGAAGGGCTAACCTAGAATACAGAGAATTAAAGAAATTCAGTACTGAATTTGCTAACGAATTTTTAAACCAGTTTAATCTTATTGGCAGAACCAGTGTTGATGTTGCATATCAGAAAGCCGCAATTACATTTGCAAACCGTGAAGCAAATAGTAAAGATGAAAGAGATCAAATTATTAATGATTTAAAGAAGTTTAGAAGTGCAATGCCTACGCAAATTGACAAAAAGCAAAAAGTAGTCTCGATTGATAGGGCTCGTGGTGCACAGTTGGGTAATACAAATGCTGTCAGAAAACGTGGTGGACAGGCAGGTAATACAAATGCCGTTAAGCCTGCCAAGCCTGGAGTTATCAAAAGAATTAGAAATGTTGTTGACCCAGTTGTTAAAGCAGTTGGTGATGCCGGCAAAGATCTAGGACAAGACTGGAGAACCGGTAAGGCCTTTGGAGATAAGATAGCAGGAATGCTTTCATCAACTGATAAAATAGCGGCTTCCTATAAAAACAAAAACCCTAAAATATGATAAATAAATGTAACGGCGATATATTCGCTAACAACATTTAGGAGAATTAAAATGGCACAAGCAGATAGAAGAGCGGCGGCGGCTGGTGAGTTTATTGGTAAAGACGTATTTCTTAAGAGTTTTACTCAGCAATCAGGAAATATTTCAGCAACTCAATTAACAGCATTAGTTAGCTCAGTTCAAAACTTAAACCTTTCAGTATTAAAAGTTGGCGCAGTAAGTGGTGCGGCAGTTAATATGATTGTAGAAGGTGCAGATAACCTAGCAAACGGTGACCTAGCAGGACACGTTATTGCAGACGTCTCATTCTAAGTTTATAACTTATTTAAAAAGGTACTTTGATTAGTACCTTTTTTTTGACTAAAAATAGATAAATAAGTGTAACGGAGTTATTTTAACTCCATATTAATTAGGAGAATAACATGGCACAAACAAACCCAAATGCTGACGTAAGAGCGGCAAACAGTTTAGTAGGTACTACTCACATTATGGCAGTTACAGACGTATCTGCAGTATCAGTGAAAGCAGTATGTACAGAAGCACAAAACGAAGGTTTTACAGTTGTAGCAGTTGAAAATGACGTAGCAAATGACGGATGTCACATTGCAGTACAAGGCGCAGGCGCAACACCTTCATTCACAGGTGCAACATTAGTAGTAACATTTAGTTAAGACTAAAAAACTTTATAAAAGATCCCGGCTTTGCTGGGATTTTTTTTGATTATAGATTCGCATAAACCGATAAATAGTAGAACACAGATACACAAATTGGAGATATTATGAGTGCAGGACAAAGAGCAGGAGCAATGGGTAGCAGTGAAGTGCTATCAAGTAATATAGAATATTATTCATTGTTCACAAAGTTGGATATAACCAGCACAGGAGATTTTAGCGACAACACACAAAAAGATTTTGAGAGTGTAGTACAAGTTATAGGATTAAGAGCTCAACCAGTTGTTATGAATAATCCTGTAGCATTAAGTGGATCAGGTGCATTAGTATTAGAAAACTATGGAGCACCGAGTATTACAGGAGCAGGTTGGATATTTAAATTTGCTTTTGAAAGAGAAGGAGTACACACAATAGATACACTTAAAGATGAATTGGATGGAATAGTACTGAACAGTGGTACAATAGATACTAAAAGTTCAGTTAATATGGAATTTACGAAACAAGACTTATTATAGAGTAAAACATGCCTAAGAAAAACGAGCCAGAATTAACGCCAAAGCCATATATAGAAAGTGGCAATATAGAAGCACACATAATTGCAGACATGCTTCGCATAGAATCGATCACGGCAGAATTAAAAGAATTTAAAGAAGTAACAAAAGATAGATTAAACAAATTAGAGAGTTGGATTATTGCTATTGTTGGATTAACATTTACAACACTAGTAACAACAGTGGTTGGTTTATTAATGAAGGTGCTATGAGATTAACAGAAATTACAGATGAGCCTATTATAGAAGCCAGAATGGTCTGGCGTAAAATGGGTAATAGTGTAAAACGTGCTATCAGATGTACAAGTGGTAGACGTAAAGGCAGAGTTGTGAGCAAACCAAGTCAATGTAATGCACCTATAGATTTTAAAAAACGCCTAACAATGAAAAAAACTAAAGCAAGGTTAGGTTCTAGAATGGCTCGTAAGGCCAGAAGAACAAAACGTTTTAATATTCAGAGCAAAAGAGTGGCGGCACTCAACAAGAGAAGATAACATATGAAATTTAGTGATGTAAAAACTTTAGAACATTTGCTCAAAGAATATGGCGGAAGTGCTGTTGGCGGAGGCGGTCATGGAACTAATGCAAAACAAAATAGAACAGTTACTAAAAAATCAATAGCAAGTGGTCCAGATGCATCAACTAGTTCTCCCACAGTAAACGGAACTCCTCAAAAGGATAACGAGCCTAAAGAGCCTATGGTACAACCAGTACAGGCAAAAGATTTAAAACCAGATCTCACAAATCAGCAACCAATGATGATATCAATGCAAGGGAAAAAAGAGCCTTTAGAAGTTTTGTCACCTGTTGATGATGGAGAAAATCCTGAAGCATTAGTTGTTAAAGATAAAAAAGGTAAAGTATTTGCAATAGCAAAAGATGAAGAGGTAATAGAAGTACCTGAAGGTAAACTGGCAAAAATTGCAAAACGAAAGGGTAAAAAATTAAAAATTAGAGATCTTAAAGGTAAAATTAAAAAACTTTCTAAAAAAAGATTAAAAGAAGCAGATCCTAAACTATTTGAGATAAATTTTAATAAAAAAGAGATTGCAAAAAATGCCTTAGATGCTCCAGTTAGATGTGGATTCGAAGCAGAAACATTTTTCTTTAATGTAGATAATAGTAGTAATAGTGATGTAGATGAAATGAGTATTGGCGATGTAGAATACGAATTCGGAGATTTACCAGATTCTGCATATGAAGATTATCGAGATTGGTTATATCAAAAAGGACAAGACGAATACCTTGATGATCTAATAACTGACAAAGTAAATGAGGTCAGAGAAGATGAAGAATACCTAAACGATTTTATTGATAGTGGTGGTGGTCCAAGTTCAGAAGCAGTAGAAAGATACAAAGACAATTTTGAAGAGGAAGATCCTAAAGAATACGAAAACCGTGAAGAAGATGGTTGGGAGTATATAAATTGGGTAAGAGAGTTTGTTGAAGAAGAGTACGAAGAAGAATATATAGACTGGTTAAGAGGTCAAGTTGCTGAAGAAAATGATCTAGATGATGAAGCCACAGAACTTGCTGAAAATGATTACAGCATGGATGATTGGATCAATGACAACTACAGTTACATGAGCAGTTTTCTTGATGACTATGGTTATGAATACAATACACGTGGTGGTTCTGTTGAAGGTGTAGCAGATGAATTAAATGTCTGGATCAGAGATAATAGTAAATTTACAGACTATCCAGACTATGGTGATTACGGTGATACAAACACTACTACTTCTTGGGCAGTTGAAACTGACAGCAGTATCGATCCAGATGAAGGTGCTGGAGCAGAGTTAATATCGCCAGTATTTAGTTCTCCCAGAGATATGCTTTCAGAAATGAAGAGTTTATTTGACTGGAGTGAAGAAAACTTTGGCACAAATAATTCCACAGGCTTACATGTCACAATGAGTTGGCAAGGAGAACCAGATGCTCCTGTGGATGATAACGGTAGAAGAGAAGGCCAAGAACCAAACAAATTAAAAATGGCATTGCTATTAGGTGATGAGTATTTAATGGCAGAATTTAACAGGTTAAGAAACAGTTACACAAAAAGCCAATATCAAAACGTATTAAAATATGCCGAAGGTATGAAACGTGGTGATGCAAAAAGTTTTGAAGAATTTGAAAAGATGCTTACAAAAGGAATAACAACCGATAAATTCCAATCTATACACTTTAAAGACGTAACTGATAGACAGTCAGGAAACAACCTAATAGAATTTAGAATAGCCGGTGGTGCTGACTATAACGAAATGTACGAAAAAGTAGTTAAAGCAGTTGTAAGATATGCTACTATTATGAAAGCAGGATATGACGAAGATGCTTTTAGACCAGATTATGTAAAAGCAGTCAGTAGATTATTGCGTAAGTCACAGGAAATAGACCCTAACAAATTAAAAGACTTAGAGGTACATAATCATCCTGTAATTGACTCTGCAAAAGAAATAGTTGGCAAAAAAGATTATTTTGATGTTATAAACTTTTTAAGTAATAGTGTAGAATGTTTTAACAACTTTGAAAAATTGTCAGAACCAGATGCTGATAAAAAATGGAAACAGAGTATTAAGGATTATAAAAAAGGTACTGGAAGAGACCCGTCCTGGATGGGAGAAGCGGAAGAGCGTCATTCAATACAAGGTTATATAGAACCAGATTCTATAGCACCAAGCAAAAAAGCACCAAGTGAATTAAAAAAATCACAGCAAAAATTTATGTCAGCAATTACAATTTTAGCAAGGGATATTGCAGACGGAAATGCCAGAGGAAAAATTAGGTCAAAAAATATTGGAGATTTTAGGAAGTATGCTGGACAACTTAAACTCAACTCTGCATCTATTCAGGAACTTACTTTACAAAGTATGGACAACTTTAACTTTGGTGGTACTGATAAACAAAATGTTGCCAGATTAAAGAAAGGTGTAGATGCATTATTTAAGCAAGATATTATTAAAACACCAGAGTATTTAACACCAGCAAATGTTGACAATATATTAAAGAAATCATGGCAGTTCACTATGTCAGATGATATAAAGGACAACGTTTTAAGACAAAAATACATTAACCTATTATCTAAAGTGTCACCATATGTAGACAAAGAAGATATAGAACGTACTATAACAGATGTATCCAAAGTGAGACAGGAAAACGAATTTGCTAGGTATATGAAAGGCGGAAGTTACAGTGGTTTAGGTGTACTATCAGCAGGTAAAGTTACATCACCAGATGCAGTAAAAGAACTACTTAAATTTTTAGAACCATACAAAGGATATACTCATCCTACAAGTCCAGAACATCATGTAAACATAAGAAGTGATGATTCGTATCAAGCAGTTGCTCAAATGAGATTGACACAGAGAATGAGAGACAGAATGGATCACTTGCAGGATCTAAAAACTGACGACAAAGACAAATACCAAAACATTGTAAAGCAACTATCATCTATAGGTAATACATTTTTAACAGCATTAAAACCAATAAATTTTGAAACAGACCTAGGTTTAAAAGACAATGATCAAGATGGTGCAGAATTTTTAGGACTGGCATATCGAGGTTCCGGGCCTAATGATAGATTAAGACGATGGAACGATGATTTAGATAAACTAACTAAAATGTCAGACCCTGAAGACGATACATATAACTTTCCTAAATCATATGATGACCTAGTAATTAGTTCTATAAATCTAAGTGATTATTATACTGCAAAAGAAGGACAACCTCGCTATTTTAAAAAAATGGAAATAAGAGCAGTACTCAAAGAAAGATTTGCCGCAATTAAACAATTTTTATCAGCATTTGATAAGATATTCCAAAAGGAAGGTTTCCTAGATTTAAAAACAGAAATTAAAAATAAAAATCAGTTAGATAAAAGAAATAAAGATTTTGAGAAAAATGTAAGAGGAAAATCCAAAGCAACATATAATATTCCGTCTCATAGTTGGGCATATATGGATAAGAATTTTTATGATACTATAACTGATGATAGTTATAGTGACAGGGCGGCATATCTGGAGAATCATTTAGAACATTTCAATGATGAGTTAAATAAAGGACGCAAAGTTTATTCAATACCTTCTAGTCACTGGAGCGATGCCGAAGATGCCACTAGTGGTTTAGAACTTATAGAAACTTATGAAAGTGCAAAAAATTATTATCATACCTGGAGAAAGAAGGGTTATAAAAAAATAATAAGTAAGTTTAAACGTCTTTACAATGTTAGTTTTGATGAGTTGCAAGATGATAATAATTTTATAAAATTAGACGGCAATAATTACAGCAAGTTAAAAAGTATAGGAATAGAAATTACTCATAAAGGCGATACCAGAAAAGGTATGGAAGGACAAAAAGATCTTATACCAGACGATGAAACAGAAAATCCAATCAGCGGTGAACCACTTAACAGAAGCAGTGGTATTAGTTGGGAAAATATAAACGACGATGCAGAGCAAAAACGTTTTGATGCATTTGAGTGGAGTTTATATCCAGACAAAATGAAAAATGTTGTTGCTAAAGAGATGGCAAATAAAGAAACTAGTTATGGTTCATTTAAAGTAGCATTAGACAATGTTCTTAAAAAAGTACTTGATGGTGATGTTGAATTGGATATTCCTAACAAGCCAGGTATGGATTACATAGCACTTGCAAGAGCGGCTGGTGTAGAAGACATGGATGGTGACAGTTCAAATGGTATAGCAAGTAAAACAAATTGGTCTAACTTAGCAGACTACTTAAAGATTGAAAGAGGTGTAAACGACCAAGGTCCAAACCTACTTTTAAAAGTTTACAATCAACATGATGGCGACCATAACTGGAGACCTAAAGAAACTGACGAAGATGGCAGAAACGTAATTGGATTAAAAAGATGGGCTAGTGCAGTAATGGCCTCTTATGAATATATTAAAAATAATTATAAAGTAAGTGGCGGAAACTATTTTAGAAAAGATGCAGACGGTAATGATGGGGATGATGTAAGTGCTATATATAGTACACCGCCATACACGCCTGACGCAGATTATGATAAAGCCAGAAGTAATTATCTGAGATTTGACAGAATGATGCAACAAGGTATGCAGAATTTCTTAGCACGTGGTGAAGTAAATAACCTAGTATCATTTTTAAATAATGAAGACAATGCTTATGATTTTAAACAAAATGTTTTAAATACCATAGCAAATGATTCTCGAGAAACTGGAGAACCTTTTGATACTTTCCAAAAGGCACTATCGGCCACACGTAGAAGTAATGAAAGTGTACTACAAAAATTTGATAGACTTACTTTAGAAGAACAGTTGCGTATAGTAGAAAAATCTACAGTACTGGAAAAATTAAGTAAAAAAAGTGAAGGCCCTGCCAGTGACGCCCTGCCAGACAATAGTATACCTCACTTACTTAACAAATTATTGTCACAGCCAATGCCGGCAGGAGATCTTAAGAAGCAAATGGATGCTTATTGGGCCATGCCAGTACCACAAATGCTATCAGATTTCAGAGCTGTTAGAGGTACAGGTGGCGATAAATCAGATTTAAGAAATGTACTTAAAAGATATATTAATTCTCAGTTAGACCCTAGTATAAGAAAACAGGTAAAGTTAGTTGAAAATAAAGATGATGTGATAGACAAAATTAGAGATTTACCTGACGACGATAAGCAAACAGATAAAATTGTATCTTATATTGAACAATTATTAGATGACATGGGTGTTGGTGGTAGACTGGCAAGTTTAACAACTCAATTAGACCAGATAGATGACAAAGAAGTAAAAAGAGATCAATTAAAGATTGCTAAAATTATTGCAAGTATAGAAATGACACCACTGGAAAGAGCTCAACTATTTGCTATGTGGAAAAAAGATACATTAATAGATACGGAAAAATTACTTAAAGGCGGTAGATATTCATTTTCAGATGTCTTTAAAGGTTATGGAACAGAACCATATATGACTGAGTTTGTTGATGATCTATCTAATGTTGTGAATTATGGTATAGGTGCTGGAGAATTTTTACTTACTGTAATGAGTAACAAAGTAACAGGAATAGGATCTGGAAAAGGAAAGGGCGATTTAATTATAGATAAAAAACATGTTGAGCTAAAAACAAAAACAGAAAAAAATGCTAGATTTAAAGACTGGAATGTACAACCTGATCAAACATGGGCTAGTAAAGTAGAAGGGTTTAAAAGAGATTTTGCAGATATAGACGAAGTTGCTAATGCTAAATCAACAGGAATGAATAGTTCAAATTTAATTCAGATGTTACAAAATCCTGCTTTACAAAGTGATTTACCAAGAAAGAAACAAGCATTACGAAGTATAATGGGAATTTTCAAAGCAACTAATCCAACTTTAAGTGTAGCACAAATTACTGAGTTGAGCAAGTTGTTATTGGCAGGTAATGATGTAAACTTTAAACAAGTATATGGCAGATATAATATTTTAAACTATTTAAATGTTAAACGTAGCGATGGCGATCTTGATGGTATTTTGTTTATGAATAAACAAACAAAAAGTTTACATTATGTAAGAGATTTAAATGAAATGACGCAAATTACATTAGATGTAGGAACAATTTATCCTATTAGTGCAAATGCAATATATCCATATCCACAAATTGGGGTAAAATAATGAAAATAACAGAAGTAACTGGCCAGCAGATGGATAGAAATACCGAAATGATGAGGGGTATTATACAACAGGCAATCGATAAAAAAGATATACAAACAGCACAAGAAATTAAAAAGTATATTGTAGGCCTCAAACTAGCAGGTTTAGTTCAATACAAAGAAGATATTATTACATTATTAAAACATTTTAAAGTGTATGATCCTAAAATACCATTGAATGCAGAAGCCGGTGGCGGCGGAGGCGGTGGTGCTGGAGGCGGCGGTGGAGCCGGTGGCGGTGCTGGTGCCGGTGGCGGTGCTGGTGCAGGTGCAAGTTCAGGTGGTGATGGTGG